>VFQR01000084.1_pt1 | contig 230769 bp, 209 predicted proteins | sample 3512321 | NCBI WGS metagenome assembly VFQR01 (sample SAMN10412374, study PRJNA504923) | tailings metagenome | isolation source: Relicate 3 Philex TSF1 revegetated site | place: Philippines: Tuba, Benguet | collected 2017-08-29 | reverse complement strand
CCGGCTTGCCGGTACTACCTCCTAAATTAGTTCCTGTCAACCTGCGGAATGTCGGATCCAGGAATCTGCTTGAGACATCCGATCATGTCTCATTCACAATAACCAAGATTTGGGCATATAGAGCTGAGGAGACTCTAAAATCACATCCTGCAATCAAAGCATCCATCAGAGGCTTAACAGCAAAAATTAGCTGCTTCTGCTTTGCCTCAACCAAAACACCCAACAAACCAGTGATTCTTACTCCTAATCGACTGGCTTCTGCTCTGCCACGGCGCTCGTCAATCAGCAGCAAATCTGCATTAAGCTCCAGAGCAAGCGCGATCGCCTCAGATTCTCCAGGGTCTAACCTTGCGTCTAATCTAAAGTGCTCTACAACACTCTGATCAGCAACTGCCCTGACTTCAATCCAGGGAGCCGAATTCACTTGAAAAGTTCCTGGCACAGGAGAATGGATCTCCGCCAGTTCACGGTAGACGGCTTCAGGAATGATAACTCGACTGTAAAGCTGTTCTAGGAGCTGTAGATGTTGGATAGCGACTAAACTGGTAATAGCGGATGTGTCGCTAATAACAATCACAGCCGCCCCAACGCCTGAAGGTTTTTCAAGTCCAGTTCAAAATCTTCAACGTCATAGACATAGAGAGGAATATTCCGTTGTTTTAGAAGCTGACGAAAGGTATTAAGTGGTAATTCTGCCAGCTGACTAGCATAACCCAACGTCAAACGGCCAGTTTGAAAAAGATGTACAGCAATTTCTTGACGAAACTCGCCAGGAGTAAGCTGAGAGGCTTCTAAAATATCGTCTGAAATCACAACACTCATGGCCGTCACCTCCGCTAGCCCGTGTAAGTTCAGCCTAACCTAAAAACCAACCTAACCAGCCCGGTCACTCGCCCTGCAAAATCTCTTGATAGTCTTCGGCCTTGAGCTTGCGCTCCATCAGCGCCGCGACCGCCTCTTCGGCAGAAATGTCGCCCTTGAGCAGCAGGTACACCTGCCGCGAGATCGGCACCGAAATTTGCTCGCGCTGGGCAATGTCGTGGAGCACGTAGGCGGTGTTGACCCCCTCAGCGGTGCTGCCCAGTTCCTCAAGAATTTGCTCCAGGGACTTGCCCTGAGCCAGACCGTAGCCCACCCGGTAGTTGCGGCTGAGGGCACTGGTGCAGGTGGCGAGCATGTCACCCAGCCCCGAGAGGCCCAAAAAGGTTTCGGGCTGGCCGCCCAGGTGGGTGCCAATCCGCATCACCTCCGGCAGGGCGCGGGTGATAAGGGCCGATCGCGCGTTCGAGCCCAACTCTAGCCCTTCACAGACCCCGACGGCGATCGCAATCACGTTCTTCAGGGTGCCGCCCAACTCGGCTCCCAGCGGGTCACTGCTGCGGTAGGTGCGAAAGTTTTCGCCCGCAAACACGTGCTGCACGGCCTCGGCGGCGGTTTCATTGGCGCAGGCGACGACCGTGGCGGCGGGCAGCCCCGCCTCGATCTCTTTGGAGAGGTTGGGGCCCGAGAGCACCGCCACGGCGTGGTTTGGAAACGCCCGCTGAAAAATCACCGAAGGCGTCAGCGTCGTCTCAGGGTCCAGACCCTTGGTGGCCGTCACAAAGATTGTGGTCTCAGGGATGTTTAGCCCCCGCAGCCGCTGCACCAGATCCGGCACCCCCTTCATGGAGATCGCCGACATGATCACCTCGGCCCCAGCCAGGGCGTCCTCCAGGGGAAGATCGCCGCTGCGCGACCAGATTCGCACCGCATGGCCATTGCTGTTGGCGATGTGGGCCAGGGCTTTGCCCCAGGCACCGGAGCCGAGAATGGTGAGGGTGATTTGCCGGTGTTTGTAGGCTTCAAAGACCTGGGCGAGGGGTGGGGTGGCGAGCATGGGAGTGGGGGGTTGGGGGGTGATGGGGTGGATGGGGAGAAAGTTTTAAGTTTTGAGTTTTAAGTTTTGAATTCATGTCGTACGGCGAAAACTCAAAACTAAACACTCAAAACTTAAAATTATTTAAGCGGTTTGCAGCGAAGGACTCTCCTGCCCCATGGCGTAGTCGGGGATGCAGTTGGTCTCCATGAACTGGTGGTAGTCGCGAATGTTGCGATCGCAGCGCTCCTCGCTCCACCCGCAGTACTCTCGCAGTACCTGGGCCACTACCGGTAGCGCGTCAAAGCCGTAGTTGCGGTGCATGGCTACCGTGGTGCGGCGGCGCAGGATATCCACGAAGGTGTGGGCCATTTCGCTCTGGACGGCAAAGACAATCTGGGCCTGAATGTCGTGGGCGTAGTCGACAATCGGTTCGACCAGGGCGGGGTGCTCATCCACCAGGGCCAGCAGCTCGCCCGTGCGAGCGCCGTAGATGCCGATCAGGTGGTCGAGGGTAGCGGTGTGAATGCGATGGCGGTAGCGATCGTGCCACTGGCCTACCTGGGGATCATCTAGCAAGATCGCACCGGGCAGCGATCGCCTGTGGGTGGCGCAGGGGGGGGGCGCCTCACCCCGCTTGCGGAAAACCGCATCGACAAATTCTTCGCCCACCTGGCGATGGGTGGTGAGCTTGCCGCCAATCAGCGAGATCAGGTTGGTGGCCCCCTCCTGGCTGTGGTCGTGGAGAATGTGGGCACGGCTGATGCTGCCCGCTTTTTGGCCCTCGGCGTAGGGCAGGGGGCGCACCCCGGCGTAGGTAAAGCGCACGTCCTGGCGGGTGAGGTGGGCGGCGGGCAGTACCGCATTGGTTTCCTTCAGCAGGTAGTCAATTTCGGCGTCGTCGGCCTTGATATTGTCCAGGGCACCGCTGTAGCGCTCGTCGGTGGTGCCGATCAGGTACTGTCCCAACCAGGGGATAATGAAGAAAGGCCGCCCGTCTGATTTGGCCTCCACATACAGGGCGGAGCTGGGCGCGCCGGGGAAGGCATCGACAATGATGTGGCTACCCTTGGTACCACCAATTTTTTGCCCCTGGCTGACGGGAGAATCGCTGAGGCCGCACACCTCATCGACCCAGGGACCAGAGGTGTTGACCACCACGGTTTGGTCGTGGGTGGCCACCGCAAAGGTGTCGTCGCTGAGCAGATCGCGGCAGGTCAACCCGGTAATCCGCTGATCCCGGAGCTGAATATCCTCCACCTGGGCATAGTTCAAAACCGTGGCCCCCGCCTGCTGAGCATCGAGGACGTTTTCAAAGCAGAGGCGCTCGGCGTGCTCGGCCTGGGCGTCGTAGTACTGGGCGGCTCCGGCCAGCTCGTCGGCATCCACGGCGCGAAACAGCTGGCGGGTCTTTTGGCGCGACAGCATGCGGTGGTTGGGCAGCGTCTTGTCGTAGCTGAGCACGTCGTAGAGCACCATGCCCACCTGAATGATGCGGTAGCTGCGCGAGCCACTGCGGTAGATGGGAATCGTCATCTGCAGGGGCTTGGCCAGGTGGGGGGCGTGACGCAGCAGCACCTCCCGCTCGTGCAGCGACTCGCGCACCAGGTGAAACTCGAAGTACTCCAGATACCGCAAGCCCCCGTGAATCAGACGGCTCGACCAGCTGGTGGTGCCGCTACCAAAGTCGCCTTTCTCAATCAAGACGGTACGCAGTCCGCGCAGGGCGGCATCCCGTGCGGTGGCGGCACCGTTGATGCCACCACCGATGACGATCAGGTCGAAGGGTTGGGTGGTGAGGGGGGTGAGGTTGCGCATGGGGGTAGTCGGATGGATGGGTGGGGGTAGGGGGTGGATCGGTAGGGGGTAAGGGGTGGATGAGCAGATCCCAGGGTTCTGCGGGGGGGGGGGGTACGACAGGCAAATGGGTGAAAGAACCCTGGGATCTGCCCACAGCCTGGACTCTGGCCATCGTAGGGTGGGTATTGTCCACCACTCACCTGGGGCTACAACCATTGATATGGCTGGCTCTGGCTGCGAAGGGGCGGCGATCGCACTCCCGACAGCCCTCCACGTTCTCGGGGGAAATCCCTAATCCCGGAAGCCCGCCAATGCCGCAGGAGATCCCAGGGTGCTGCGGAAAGATGGGGCAATGACAGACAAATTGGGCGAAGCACCCTGGGATCTGGGCCTAGCCTAGCGTATGGGCCTTAGGCACCGGGGGAAGGTGGGCGGTGCCCACCCTACGGGAGTCGTAAGGTCGATCGCAGGAACGAAGATCCCAGGGTTCTGCGGGGGCAGAGGGCGCGACCGACAGCTTGGGTAAAGAACCCTGGGATCTAAACCCTGGGATCACCCTGGGCTCGGGGCTGGGCTAGGCGATCGCCAGTTCCCTGTCTGCTTCGGGCTCCACCACACTCACCGCGTTAGCTTCGCGGAACATGTGGTTGGCCCACTGCTGCACGTCGTACTGGGTGATGGCGTTGTGCATGGTGGTCATGCGGCGCTTTTGCTCCTCGGGCGACATCGCCAGCGCCTGGTCAATGCACTCGTCCATATTCTGGTCGGAATAGGGGTTGGTGAGAATGGCATCGGGCAGCTCCACCGCCGAGCCGGTGAACTCCGAGAGCACCAGCACGCCGTTTTCACCGCCGTGGGCCGCGATGTATTCTTTGGCCACCAGGTTGAGGCCGTCGCGCAGGGGCGGAATCCAGGCGATGTCGGCGGTTTTGTACAGCGCCATCAGGTCGTCAAAGGGAATCGGCTCGGTAAAGAGCTGAATGGCATTCCAGGTCAGGGTGGAGTACTTGCCGTTGATCTGACCCACCAGCTGCTCGATTTCGCTCTGGGCGGTTTTGTAGACCCGCATCCCGGCGGCGGCTTTGACGGCGGTCATGATCAAATTCACCTTGCCGCGCAGCTCGGGGCGGCGATCGAGCAGGCGCTCGAAGCAGAGCAGCATTTCTTTCGCCCCCTTCACGTAGTCCACCCGGCCCGCCGAGACGATGATCTTGTTGTCGCCCAGGTCGTTGCGAATTTCGGCCACGCGCTGCTGCACCGAGGGCTTGTTGACCATCTCGTGGATGTAGCTCGGGTTGGTGCCCACGGGGAAGGCGTCGACATTGACCACGCGGCCTTTGTATTCGAGCCGGGTGGTCATGTCCGGTTCGGCCAGGGCGGTGCCGAAGGGGGTAAAGGCCTCGGGCACGGGCTTGCGCTCAACAATGTTCACATCGCGCAGGCTGCGGGCGGCGGAGACAAAGTTTTCGACGTAGCGGGGAATGTGGAAGCCGCACAGGTCGCAGCAGAGCAGGCTGTCGACGATCGCCTCGCGCCAGTGCAGAATGTTGAACACATCGGCGGCGGGGAAGGGGGTGTGGTGGAAGAAGGCGATCTTCACATTGGGCATCTTTTGCCGAATGTAGAAGGGCGTCAGCCACAGGTTGTAGTCGTGAATCCAGATCAGGGCGTCGTCGGCAGCCTCTTCGCAGGCGGCTTCGGCAAACAGCTTGTTGATGTACTGGAAGTTTTCCCAGTCGGAGCTTTCGTAGGTGAAGTGCTCAGGAAAGGAGTGGAGAATGGGCCAGATCGCCTCTTTGGCGGTGATGTAGTAAAAATCTTTGACCCGCTCAGCGGTGAGGGGAATGCGGCGGATGACGGCGCGATCGCTCCAGCCTTCCATGGTGACGCGGTCATCGAAGCTCTCTTGCTTATCAGCGGCGACCTGCTTCCAGGCGACCCAGGTGCTGCTATCGGCGTTGGCAAAAAAACTTTTCAGGGTCGGCACAATGCCGTTGGGACTTTTTTTCTCGCGATAGACGGTTTTGCCGTTTTCAACAACCTCGTCGTAGGGCTCGCGGTGATAGAGAATGACTAAAGAGGATTTCATTAGATTTTGTTGCTCCTGGCTTCTTTGCTTGTGGCAATGCGCGCGGGACGGCTGCTGTGTAAACTCCAACAGATATCGTTACATTACGTAGCAATCCTATGTATATAGAGCTACGCTGGCATCTACCTGGGGGTATATCCCTATGTCTATAGATAGATACCATGACTGGATTCTATGATCTTTGTGAGGATTGCCCCAACCCCTCAGCGCTGTCCGAGGTCATAGAAGACCTGATTTGGCAACGCCAATCAAAGGCGATTCAGGTCCCTACAATCCTTGCCTTCTATAGCTTTAGAGCGTTAACACACCCAGCGGTGAGGGCGAGAGGAACAGCGTAATAAGAGTTTTTTAGCTCACCCAGCAGATACCCAGAGTTCGAGGCGGCTTGGTAGGCTAGATCTGCTGCTGCTCCTAGTGTTTCGCCCCATGACAGTGCTTTCTGCCCAACCGCCTGCTCAAGATACGGCATCCGAGTCGTCGTCTGGTCACACCGTGGTGCTGAATGTCAGCGGCATGAAGTGCGCCGGATGCGTACGGGCCGTCGAAACTCGGCTGAATCAGGTGGATGGGGTGCGATCGGCCACGGTCAACCTGGTAACGGAGGTGGCGGTGGTCGAAACCCAGCCCGGATCCGTAACTGCCGAAGACCTGGTAGAGCAGGTCGCCGAGGCGGGCTTTAGCGCCACCCCCCGCGCCACCGATGGCGACGGCGACGACCTCACCGCCTGGGTCGAAGCCAAACGAGAGGAGCAAAAACAGCAGGGACGACGGCTGGGGGTAGCGATCGCCCTGCTCATCCTCTCCACCATCGGCCACCTCAACCACTTCGGCTGGCTGACGATTCCGGTACTCAGCGACCTGTGGTTTCACGCCGTTCTGGCCACGGTGACGCTGGCGTTTCCGGCCCGCGAAATTTTGGTCGATGGCTGGGCCGGGCTGCGGCGGCTGGCCCCCAACATGAATACCCTGGTGGCCCTGGGCAGTGTCAGCGCCTACCTGGCTAGCGTGGTGGCGCTGGTGTTCCCCGGCCTGGGCTGGGAGTGCTTTTTTGAAGAGCCGGTGATGCTGCTGGCGTTTATTTTGCTGGGCCGCACCCTGGAGCAGCGAGCGCGGTATCGGGCGGCGGATGCGCTGCGATCGCTGGTTGACCTCCAGCCCAACCTGGCCCGGCTGATCTCCAACCCCGCCACCGCCGGAGTCGCCCAAACCGGCGTCGAAGTGCCCGCCCGCTGCCTGCAAGTGGGCGAGTGGGTGCAGGTGCTACCGGGCGAAAAAGTGCCCGCCGACGGCACCGTGGTCTCGGGCCAGAGCACTGTGGATGAGTCGATGCTGACCGGCGAATCGATGCCGGTGCTGAAGCAGCCCGGTGACCCGGTGACGGCGGGCACAATTAACCAGAGCGGCGCGATCGCCCTGCAAGTCACCGGCACTGGCCAGAACACCGTGCTGGCCCAAATGATTCGCCTGGTAGAAGCGGCCCAGAGCCGCAAGGCCCCGATTCAGCGGCTGGCGGATGTGATCTCGGGCTACTTCACCTACGGGGTGCTGAGCCTGGCGGCGCTCACGTTTCTGTTCTGGTATTTCATCGGCCTGCACCAGTGGCCCCAGGTGATGCACGCGGCCCTGGGCATGGCCCACATGGGTCACACCATGACCTACACCTCCTCCACCCTGCTGGTGAGTCTCAAGCTGGCGATCGCGGTGATGGTGGTCGCCTGCCCCTGCGCCCTGGGCCTGGCCACCCCCACCGCCATTCTGGTTGGCTCGGGCCTGGGGGCCGAGCGTGGCCTGCTGCTGCGCGGCGGCGACAGCCTGGAGACCATCGCCCACCTGGATACGGTGGTGTTCGACAAGACCGGCACCCTCACCATGGGCCGGCCCACCGTTACCGGAGTGCATCCCCTGACCAACCTGACAGAAGCCGACATCCTCCAGCTCGCCGCCACCGTCGAGAGCGGCACCCAGCACCCCCTCGCCAAGGCCATCCACCGGGCCGCGACAGCGCAAGAACTGGACCTGCTGCCCGCCAACGAGTTTGATACTCAGCCGGGCCTCGGCGTCGCCGCCCAGGTGACCTGGCAGGGCACCGCCCAGCCCTGCGCCCTGGGCAACCAGCAATGGATGAGCCAGCGAGAACTGGTGCTGGATGCCGAGGTGCAGGACCGGGCCAAGGCGCTGGCAGAAGCGGGGCAGACGGTGGTGTACGTGGCGCTGGGGGATGCGGTGGTGGGTCTGGTGGCGATCGCCGATCAACTCCGCCCCGATGCCGCCGCTGTGGTGGCAGACCTGCAAAAGCAGGGGCTCCAGGTGCGGGTGCTGACGGGGGATAGAAAAGAGGTTGCTGAGGCGATCGCCGCCCAGCTCCACCTCACCCCCAGCCAGGTCACCGCCGAAGTCTCCCCCCAGGGCAAGCTCGACGCGATCCGCCAGCTCCAGAACAAGGGCTACACCGTCGCCCTTGTCGGCGACGGCATCAACGACGCCCCCGCCCTGGCCCAGGCCGATGTTGGCATCAGCCTCCACTCCGGCACCGACATCGCCATGGAAACCGCCGACGTCATTCTCATGGGCGACCAGCTCTCCGCCCTGCTCGAAACCCTCACCCTCAGCCGCGCCACCTTCAACAAAATTCGCCAAAACCTGGCCTGGGCCTTTGCCTACAACCTAGTGGCGATCCCCCTGGCGGCGGGGGTGCTGCTGCCCACCATCGGAGTCAGCCTCAGCCCCGCCGCCGCAGGCGGCATGATGGCGTTTAGTTCAGTAGCGGTGGTGGTGAATTCTCTGTTATTACGTCGAGGATAGTTAATAATATTTACAACAGTATTTGTTCTGCCCTACATAAACCAAGTTTTCCAGTGTTACAAATACGAGATTGTTTGGGATCACACAGTAAATGCCAGAGGTATTATTAGATCTCGCAGGAATTATTGTTCAGGCATTACGTAGCAATTCTCATATTCGCATATGGAGCCTTGCTTCATCTGGTTTTCTTTTAGTTCTTATTGCAGTTGTCCAACTCACTGCAATTTTCTGGATGAAAGCTGAAGCCATCGCTGTTGTAATGCAATCAATACCTTTTGTAGCGATTCCATCTGGAATTGTATTTTTGTTGTCTCTGTTAGCATTTACCCCAGTCAAAATTCAAGGGGGTGGAACAGTTAGAGCAGAGCTTGAGTCGATTCGGGAAGAACGCTATAGGATTGAGGAACGGCTTGCGACTCAGAAAGATCCTGATGTGCTAGATACAATACATCTTAATCTCAATCAACTAAACGAGTATTACACAATTAATAAAAGCCAAGCTCGAAGCAGCTTTAGGTTTAGTGTCTTTGCGATTGTTGTTGGGCTAGCCATGCTTATTTTTAGCATATGGATGTTTGCCCTACAAAGAACATCAACGCCTCAAATAGCTGTCATCACAGGTATATCAGGTGTCCTAAGCCAATTTATAGGAGGTGCATATTTTTATCTGTATCGCACTAGCTTGATTCAGTTGAATTACTTTTTTCATCAACTAGTTAGGATGCAAGACACAATGCTTTCCGTAAGACTTTGTGATCAAATGTCGAATCAGGAGCGACAAAACATTCTGCGTGAAAAAGTTGCTTTGATTCTTTTAGAACGCAGCTCCTTGACAGCCGGGAACTCCATGAAATCCTCTGTCAAGAAATGAAAAACCTCTATTTTTGTTTTATGGTGTCATCGCTTCAGCGTTGACATCATACCTTGGACGCTCTGGCGTCTTCTTAGGACAGGGTGTAGGAGCGCCATCGGAGGCATTCCACGTGGAACGCGGGAACGATAGAAAACCATCGCTCATTCTAGCTGTATAAAGGAAAGTATAGTGGTTTTGACTATTTATAAGCCGTCGTCCCTAATCCATGAGATCCGGCCTGAGAAGGTGGGCAATTGGAATTTATTCAAATTCAGCGAAGCTCTCCAATTGCGAATGGAGAGCCTTTTAGAAAAGCAAAAGGCTGATCAACTCACGACTTATGAAATTGATGAACTAGATGCGATCGGAGAGCTAGATCGCATTTTGACTCATGCGAATGTCTTGCTAGAAGCCCAAGATTCCAATTAGCTTAATGGATAGTTTATCTAAAAGCGTGTTTTTTCATTTGAACAAAACAATCCTTCTGCGATATCAAACTTACTTATTTAGGACGTTTAACTATGCCGATTGATCAATTAACGGCTGAGGCGCTTGCGCTTCCTGATAATCTCAAAATTCAGCTTGTAGAGGAGCTGTTGGCAAGTTTAGAAACTGTAGACGAGGCGATTCAAGCCGAATGGATTGCCGAAGCTCAGAGGCGACGGGATGAAATTTTGGCTGGCACCGTACAAACCATTCCTGGGGATGAAGCACTTGCTCAAGCGAGAAGTTTGCTGAATCAATGAAGTATGTCTTTCATCCAGAGGCGCTAGCTGAGTATTCGCAGGCAATACAGTATTACGCTGAACAGCGTGTTGACCTGGCACAAGCCTTTAATGATGCGGTTGAGAATGCTGTCTACCCCTTGCGAGAAGCCCCAAACTGTTATCCTAGCGTTGCTCCAGGCATCAGGCGGTGTATAGTTCGCAAATTTCCGTACAGCATTTTATACATGGTTGAGGCAGATTCTATTTTGATTTTGCAGTTACCCACGGCAAGCAGAGGCCAGGGTACTGGCGATCGCGCCTTAGCTCGACTAACTGAGCCTGCCCAGTGCGATCGCCCCTAGGCAATCCCCGTCACTGGAAAATTGCGGGTTTGGTTGCTTTCGGCCTCGGCATTAACCGCTCGCCGATAGGTATCGACAATGTGGTTGGGCAAAATATCGCCCCCCTGGCTCAAGAAAGCCCATTCTTCGCCCACGTGGACGAACTCGGCCCGCAGCCGAGTGGGGGGCATAGTAGGAATGGGATCCGCCAGGTTGCTAATGCGAAAGCTGTTGGGCAGCAGCCGGGCGTAGCTGCGCACAAACTCAGGGTTGCCCACCCGAGGGCTGGCGTAGACGTAGACCTGCAAGCTGGGCCGCAGCTCGGGCACCGCCAGGGCAATGTCGAGGGCGAGCACGGTGGCCAGGGCCGCCCCCAGACTGTGACCCGATACATAGCAGGGTTTGCTGGGGTCGATCTGCCGCACCGCCTCCACCACCAGGGGGGTGATAATGCTGTCGGCAATGCGGCGAAAGCCGGTGTGAATGTTGCCCAGGCTCTCGCCCGTGTTGGGGTCGAGGTAGGGCTGCTGCACCGCATAGATGTTGCCCACCCACTCGGCGGTGCGCTGGGTGCCGCGAAACACCAAAATACTGTCGGCATCAGACTCCAGCAAAAAGCCGTAGAACACCTCAATGCGGCGGCCCACCCGCACCGCCGCCGTCACCCCGCTGCGAATGGCGTCCTCAGTTTGGGACAGGGTTTCCTCCAGGGCGGTGGGGTCATCCATGAGGGTGGGGTCGTCGATCAGCGCCTGGGGCACCTGAATCTCGATGTTGTCGTTAACCTGGCGCTCTTGGCCCCGAAAGTTGGCCACCAGGCGGTACTTGTCCAGCTCTGGGGTATAGTCGAGCAGCTGCGGCAGGTTGCCGTCGTAGCTGGGGTCGTTGCGCCCGGTGATGTACTGCTGGGTGGCCAGACGGCTGAGCAAGATCAGCCGTTTGGAAATGGTGCGGTTGTAGGGGGTCGGCGGCGGCGGAAAAGCAGCAGACGCCTGAATCGCCTGAAATTCTTCGACCATACGGGTGTCGCCCGTCACCGCCGCCTGAATGATGTCTTCGGGGTCGTAGAACTCGGCGGCAAAGGCATCGATCGCCGCCTGGCGGGCCGCAGCGCGATCGCGTCGCACGTGCTCAGTGCCCAGGGTCGCCGCCGTCCCTGCGGCTACGCCCCCGAGCAACAGCTGCCGCCGCTTAAATTTATCCATTCTGGTGCTCCTGGTCAGGGGTAGGAAGTGGTTCTAAGCTGGGGTCGGGCGGGTTGACTACCCTCAGGCTGGGAAAGGCGCGCCCCAGGGCGGTGGGGTCGGGGCGCTTCTGGCTGGTGTAGAACTGATTGGTCGACTGTCCGGCAATCCAGGTGGCGGTGGCAAAACCGGCGGCCCGAGAGAACGCCCCGGCGTAGGGCACCACGACTCCCAACCCGACCAGCGTGGCCCAGGCCAAAAACCCGCCCACCACCGCCGCCATAAAGCCAAACAGGTTGCCCACGATCGCCAGCAGATCCTGGCCCTGGGGCCGTCCCCAGAGGTTGCGAATATCCCAGATCATTTTGAGAATCAGGCCCAGCACCACCAGAAATTTGATCTCCAGGCTGCCGCCGCCGCGCAGGGGCACCAGCCCGACGATCGCAGCGCCCAGGGCGTAGTCAAAAATCAGGCGGCGCACCTCGCCCTCGCGACCGATCAGGGCTGCCATGCCCGCCAGCGCCGAGTTGATGGTGCCGCCGGACAGATTGGCGCGCAGGGGCTGTCGGGCCAGGGTTTTGGCCAGTTCAGGAGACAGCCCAAAGGCCGATCGCAGCTGATGCAGCAGCGCTTCCTCCTGGGGGTCAATGCCCTTCGATCGCGCGATCGCGCAGGCTCCCCGGTACACCTGCTGCTGCCACTCAGGGGTTTGAATCTGGGGCAGCCAGTGGTCAACCGGGCGGGCATCGTGCAGCAGGCCCTCCGGCGTCACCCCCAGCGGCAGCGGCGCAAAGGTATTCAGCGCCGCCAGAAAAGCCTCAAACTCGCGCGGCGTGGGGTCACCCTTGAGCCTGGCGACGCTGGCCAAGGTTTCGAGGCAGGCGGTTTTTTCGAGGTCGGTGGGGGGCATGGGGTGGGAGGGTGGGAGGGTGGATGGGTAGGAGGGGGGACGGTCCCTGAGCGAAGTCGAAGGGGGCGGAGGGGTAGGAGGGGGAACGGTCCCTGAGCGAAGTCGAAGGGGGCGAAGGGGGGTTTAGGGGGTTAATTCAACGGGTTCTATTGCGGTTTTTGGGCGGGAGGGGTGCTGGCGGCGGGGGGTGCCGGGCAGGCGGGCTTTGCCGCCGAGGGCGTAGAGCCACCCTAAGACTACTGCCCAGTGCAGGAACGCGCACAGCCACAGGGAGCCGGTGATCCAGTACAACCCGGTCAAAAATAGCCCCAGCCAGCCCATCAAAATCAGGAAGCGGCGATCGCTGAGGGTGTGATTGGCCGCTTTGTACAGGGTTTTGCCCAGCAAGCGGTGATAGAGCATAAACAGAATCAGACTGGCGATCGCCCACAGCAGCCATCGCCAACCCGGTATGCCCTCATTGGGGTGGGGCAGTAGCAGCACCCGAAAGGCGATTTCTTCGAGCAGGGCGGGCGCAAAAAACAGCCTCAGAGCGTGGAAGCCAAAGCGGATTGGGTTGCCGATGGCATTCTGCGGCACCAAAAACCGATTTTGGAGCCCAAAGGGAATCGCCAGGGCGGCGTAGAGGGCCAGGGCCAGCAGGGTGAGCAGTACGTCACTCCAGGCGATCGGCGTGGTCAGGGCATCGACCAGGCGCTGCACTCCCCGCCCCAAAAAGGGAATGCCGCCCAGCAGCGTGGTGGGTGGCACCGGCTCCACCAGCGGGTCATGACCACCCACCATATTGGTACGCAAAAACCACAGCTGTGCCCCGTGGCGCAGAAACACCCGCGCCACCTCATCGTGGGCCCAGCGGGGCATCATGCTCTGCCAGCTCAGCACCCCGCTCAGCAGCCCCGTATTGCTGACGAAATCGCCTCGGGGCGCAATGCCTGCCAGCGATTCGGCATTGTTGCGCCAGTCGGGGCGAATCACGCCGTAGGGAACGAGCATGGCCTCCAGGTCGATGCCCAGGGCCACAAATTGGCGAGCGCGCACGGCCTCGGGGCTGGTGGGGTTTTGCCGCAGCCACTCGACAATCTCGGGGTGGGTTTCAATCTGTCGCCGCACCTGCTGCATGGCGATAAACAGCGCCTGGTTCGAGTCCTGCACGCAGGAGACAGCCGGGGTCACCCCGGCTACCCCCGTACCGTCACCCGTGCGGTAGCGGGCGGCCAGCACCTGGGTCTGCATCAGCAGCTCCCGAAACAGCGAGATGCGCGTCTCGCCAAATTGAAAGGGCGCGACAAACGCATCGAGCTTCACCACCACATCCGACACCGGGCGCATGCCCAGCCAGCCCCGCTGCATGTCGCCCATGTAGCCGCTCCAGTCCTGGGTGCCTGAGAGCACCCCCGGCGAGTTGTGGGCGTAGATCTGCTGGTACTGAATGTCGAACTGCAGCTCATCGGCGATCGGCTCGCGCACCACCCGCGCCAGCCCGTAGGCAAAGTGGCCCGTCACCGTTCCCGCCGGAATGAATTCGCTATTTTCGCCGCCGATGCCGCCAAACAGGTGAATCACCAGGGCGTAGTCGCCCTCCTGCCAGCGATCGCGGGCCGCATCGGAGCTGCCGCCGTCGGGGCTGACCAGCACCCGCTGCAGGGTGCCCTGGCGCTGGGGGGTATCGCGCCAGTTCTGCCGGTCAATGTACTTAAACCCCGGCTCGCGGCCAATCACCACCTGATCGGGCATCAGCTGCACCAGGCTGCGGGGCTTGAGCGCCTGCACGGTGAAGACGCCCTCCGTGTCTCGCGCGCCGTAGACGTACCAGCCTGCGGTTCCTGCGGGGGAGGTGTCTAGCTCTCGCAGGTTGGAGAAAAAGCGATCGCCATTGACCCTGGGCTGCTGGGGAATGCGGATGGTGCCCGTGGGGCCAGTAAAATCTCGGGTCGCTCCGTCATAAAACTGTACCCGAAAGAACTCGGTGGGGCAGGGTGCCTCCCCAGGGCAATCGGTGGGCAGGGGCGCGTTCACACCCGGATCTGGCCCCAGAATTTTCACCAGGCCGTACTCGCGCCCCGTAATTTGAATCGGCTCCAGCGCGGTTTGCAGCACCGGCTGACCCGCTTCACTCACTAGCTCGCTTTCCATCAGCCGCACCGTAACATCGTCGTTGGGCCGCGCCCCGGCCAGCGATTGCAGCGGCCCCACCTGGCGGCGTCCGTTCAGCCGCACGGGCACCAGGTTGCCGTTGGCCAAAAACCGCTCGGCCTGGGGGCTAAAGTCAATGTCATGGGTAACGGTTTCGACGTAGGTTTCAGCCAGGGTGCTGGGCTTCCAGGTCAGCTTAAGGATCTGGCCTACCAGCTCAGGGTTCGGGCCGTGCCACACCTCAAACCAGGTCCAATCGCCGGGGTCGGCCGCGTACTCCGCTGCGCTGGGCAAGATCAGCCGCCCGTTCCAGGCCCCGTTGGGCCGCAGGTTGGGGGAACTGGGCAGGGGCTGCACCGGGTAGGTGGTGATTTGGTTGAAGGGTTGGGCCTGGGCCAGTTCGTAGGTGGACACGCTGGCGATCGCAGCCACACTGCTCCACAGCACCACCAGGGCCGCCGTCAGCGCCAAAATCAGCCCTCGCCGGTTAACGCGCGGGAGCAGCCAGCGATGGGGCAGTCGAACTATCATGGCAGGCTCTCTTGAAGGGTCAGCGATCGCAGCGGTGGGCGGCCTGTTTCTCAGGCTTGACCCTGGCCAGTGTCCTGTCCAGCAGAAATTGGGTCGGTACGCAACCCGCTGAGGTTAGAGTATCGGTTCTTTATAAAAAATTTGTAAGACCCCAGCGCCAGCGCCACCACCTGGGGATAAGAAAATTTATGTTGGCCTACCGGGTTCATCCGGCGCGGAGAATGTTGACCCACCTCAGGAATTTGCCCGGTATCCAGCCTGCTTCAGCCCCAAATGCGACCCTGATACTATTGTTTGGCTGGCGATCGCGATCCAGACCCCATGACAAAGCATTCCAAAGAGTCCAGGTTAGGGCGTTACGGCAGAGGGTTAGCTGTGGGGCTGGCCTCCGCTCTGGGGCTGTTAATCCTGGCCGGGGCGGGTACCTACGCCGCCTTTCGGCTCAGCCCCTGGCCCTCGGCGCTGCTGATTCGCCGGGCCTTTGATGCCGAGGCCGAACAGGTGTCTGAAGCGCTGGAACCGTTTCTACCCGAGGCTGTGGCGGCGGTGCGGAATCAGCGCTACGCCCCAGGTCGCGATGCCTACCTCGATGTCTATTTCCCGGCCAGCCTGGGCGAGGGCTACAGGCTGCCGACGGTGGTGTGGAGCCACGGCGGCGCGTACATCTCTGGCGACAAAGACCAGATCGGCCACTACGCCCAGGTGCTGGCCGGGCAGGGGTTTACCGTGGTGAGCGTCAACTACTCCATTGCCCCAGGGGCCAAATTTCCGACGCCCATTCGCCAGGTCAATCAGGCGCTGGGCTACCTGGTCGAACACAGCGATCGCCTGCGGGTAGACCCCAACCGCCTCTTTCTGGCGGGCGACTCTGCCGGGTCGCACATTTCGGCCCAGCTGGCGGTAGCGATTGGCGAACCCGCCTACGCCCAGCAGCTCGGCCTCACCCCGGCGGTCACCCCCGACCAGATCGCTGGAATGCTGCTCTACTGCGGCCCCTACAACGTGCGATCGGTCAACCTCAGCGGGCCGTTCGGGCAGTTTATGACTACGGTGCTGTGGGCCTACAGCGGCGATCGCAACTTTGCCGACAACGACTACTTCGCCCTGGCCAACCTGAGCGACTACGTCACCGCCGCCTTTCCGCCCACGTTTATTTCGGCGGGCAATGCCGATCCGCTGCTGCCCCACTCAATCGCGCTGGCCGAGCAGCTTGAGCAGCTGGGCGTGCCGGTTGAAACGCTGTTTTTCCCCGCCGACCACGAGCCGGGGCTGGGGCACGAGTACCAGTTTGTGCTGGCCAGCGAGGCCGGGCAGCTCGCCCTAAAGCGATCGGTGCAGTTTCTCAAGGCACCGCCATTGAGGGATACACCCGCTGCCGATCTACCGCAATAGCTGGTCGATCATGCGGTTGGCCTGCGACTCGTAGCTGCCGCCGAACAGGGTGAAGTGGTTGAGGATGTGATAGAGGTTGTAGAGCGTTTTGCGGGTTTTATAGCCCGCATCGAGGGGGTAGGCGGCGTTGTAGGCCTCGTAGAAAGCGGCGGGAAAGCGGCCAAACAGCTCGGTCATGGCGATGTCTACCTCGCGATCGCCGTAATAAGTCGCCGGGTCTAAAATCACCGGCTCGCCGCCTGTCGTCACCGCCGCATTGCCCGACCACAGATCGCCGTGCACCAGGGCCGGGGCCGGGTCGTGGCCCGCCAGCAGCTCGCCCAGCGCCATCAGCAGCTCGTGCTGACGCGGAAACCGCCCGCCCCGCCGCCCCGCCAGGCGAAACTGGTGGCGCAGGCGATGCTCGCGGTAAAACTCCAGCCAGGTGGCCGTCCAGGGGTTGGGCTGGGGGGTGGCCCCAATGGTGTTGCCCTGGTGCCAGCCAAAGCCTTTTTTGTGGGTCACCCGGTGCATCGCCGCCAGAGCCTCGCCCATGCGGCCCCAGGCATCGCCGCCGCCGCCCAGCTCTAGCCACTCCATCGCAATGTAGGCCGAGCCATCCACCGTGCCCCAGGCGATTGGCTTGGGCACGCGAATGGTCTGGCTGTCGTACATGTCCTTCAGGCCCAGGGCCTCGGCCTCAAACATGGCCACCTGCGCCGCCTGGTTGAGCTTGATAAAAAACGACTGGCTGCCGTCGCTCACCTGGTAAGCCCGATTGATGCAGCCGCCCCCTACCGATTGCCGGTCGGCGATGGCAAAGGCCGTGCCGGTTCTAGCACTAATATGCTGGGCGATCGCAGTCCACATAGCCCCTCCCTAAGCCGCTGGCTGTAGGGCAACCACGCCGTAGGCCTCACTGGAGAGGTAACACTGGGCCGCCTGCCGCACATCGTCTACCCCCAGGTTCTGAATGTAGGTCGGATACCTGAGCCCCTCGGCAATATCGCCCGTGAGCGTGTGGTAGTAGCCGTAGAGCCCAGCGCGATCGCTGGGGGTTTCGTTGGCAAAAATAAATCGGTTGGCCACCTGGGTTTGCACCCGGCGCAGCTCGGCAGGGCTCACGGGCTCTGCCATGACCGTGGCGATGTGCCGGGCGATCGCCCCCTCCACCTGATCTAGATGCTCAGTGGGCAGCTGGGCCGACACCATAAACACGCCCTGGTGGGCCAGGGTCATGTTGCTACAGCTAATGCTGGTCACCAGCTTGCGCTCTTCCCGCAGATCGCGCACCAGGCGAGAGGTCAGCCCCCGGCCCAAAATTGAGGCCAAAATATCTAGGCCGTAGGTCTCTTCGAGGTTGGCGACACCGGGCACCCGCCAGGCCATCACCAGCCGCGCCTGGGTCATAGCCGCATCGACATGTACAGCCCGCCGCACCGTAGCGAAGGGGGCCTCCAGATCCCCAGGCAGCAGCGGCTTAAACCGCTCAATGGAGTCGTTCGTAGCCAGTGCCGTAGGGCGCTGGGCTGCGGCCTGTTCAAAGCCTTCGGCCACCGTGGCGATCAGGGTTTCGACCGGCAGGTTGCCCACGGCTACCGCCGTCATGCTTTGAGGTTGGTACCAGGTGCTGTGGAACTCGCGCATTTGGGCTGGGGTAAGCCCTGCGACTACCGCTGTCGGCCCCAGTACCGGACGGCGGTAGGGCAGTCGGTCAAACACCAGCTCCATGGTGCGGGAGTAGGTGCGGCGGCGGGGGTTATCGTCGGCGCGGCGAATCTCTTCTAAAATTACCGGGCGCTCGCGCTCAAAGTCCTGGTCGCTGAGGCGCGGAGCCATCACCATTTGAATTTGCAGCGGGGCCAGGGTGGCAAAGTCTTGGGGGGCGGTGGTGATGTAGTACTTGGTGTAGTCTTGGCTGGTGGCGGCGTTGGTCAAAGCACCCCGCTCCTCTACCTGGCGCTCAAAGTCGCCGCAGCGTAGCTGCTGAGTGCCCTTGAAAATCATGTGCTCCAGGAAGTGAGCCATCCCGTTGATGGCGTCGCTTTCTACCGCCGAGCCCACCCGCAGCCACAGGCTCAAATTGACCACCTCCAGGGGCATTTGCTCAGCGATCACCGTAAGGCCGTTGGGCAGGCGGCGAATGGTGGGTGATACCAGGCGGGAGGGCAGATCTGCGGTTGCTGAGAGCAAAGCCATAGCAATAACGGGCCATCAGAAAAGACACTCAGCTTATACGGACTAAGCTTTGAATATCTTAACGACTCAATCCCCGGTCTGGCGTCAGGCGAGAAAAATCGTTTTAGCCAGTTTTTGAGCGGATTTGCTGGGCTGCAAGGCGTTAAGCAGGTCGCCTCAAGAAAAAATTGCCCGGCAGCTCGCGAGAACTATCTAAAACTCTGGAACTATCGGGGGGCGAATTCTGCGTCCATGGATCGGTCGAACCTGCTGCTGCCCTGGGCTAACCGCTACCTTGGGCTAGTACTTGACCCAGCTGATTCTGACAGGGGCCAGCCGTTCTGGGTGCAGGGTGAAAGGTATACGGTCTACGGCTCGCCTTGAACCTGAAACCGTGAACCGTATACCCCGCCGACCCGTCATCTTTAGCTTGGCCGTCTACTAGCCTGCGCTTGGGCAGAGGAAGCTCGGCAGGTTGTGCCGAGTGAAATCCTTCCTTTAGGAGAGGGCAGAATGAGAAAACTCAATGGATCTCAATGGCCCATTATTCCGAAAGTAATGTAAATTCCTGGTATGCGGACTGCCTTGGGGAGGTCACATGGGAACCTGGATTAAAGAAACCGACATCGCCATCTATCTGATGCAGGGAGGCTATTGGATCTCTCGCATCACAAAGTATCCATCCAGCAACAACCCTAAGGAGCAGGTGGTCAATATCGGCAGCATCAAGTCGTGGTTTCAGCGCCCTGACTACCCCCGCGCTATGACGGTGTCGATTGGCACGGGAGCCCCTGAGCCCCAGCCCATGCCGCCGCCGCCGCCGCCGCCGCCGCCGCCGCCACCGGGCAACACCATCAACGCGGCGGGTCTAGAAATCGTGAAGGGGTTTGAGGGGCTGAGTCTCAGCGCCTATCCTGACCCTGGCACTGGCGGCGAACCCTGGACGATTGGCTACGGCCATACCTCTGCGGCGGGGCCACCGCAGGTCTCTCGGGGGCTCACCATTACCCGGGCTGAAGCCGAAGAGATTCTCAAGCGCGACCTCAAAAAGTACGAAAAAGCCGTAACCGATGCCGTGACCCGGCCCTTGACCAGCGACCAATTTTCGGCGCTGGTGTCGTTTACGTTTAACGTTGGCCCCGGCAATTTGCAGTCGTCTACCCTGCTGCGCATGCTCAACGCTGGAGACATAGCTGGCGCGTCTGAGGAGTTTGCCAAGTGGGTGTACGCCGGGGGCAATGTGATGCCCGGTTTGCAGCGCCGCCGCCGGGCTGAGCGGGCTCTGTTTCGCAGCGAAAACTGGCAGCAGTTTCTCTAGGGGCTAATCTCCTTAGGCTACGGATGGGCCAGAATCAGCGGTTCCAGCCCCGGCTGGTAGACGGGCTGGGGTGTGCCCATGCCCATGGCATCGTGACGTTAGCCAGAATTGATGCCCCGCCCTAGGGGAGGCAGTCTTGGCCCCAGGAGTTTGGGAAGGTGTCCCCGGTGCGATCGCACCGGGGGCAATTGATGCCGTCGGCTGTCCGACCCTTGAGTCGCTGGGGCCTCAGTCGGTTGGCTACGATGTAGCTGTAGCCAGTCCGGTTGAGACATTTTCTAGATGAACGTTCAAACGTCTGAGCGTTTTGGAGTTTTTTGGGCGTCCTACCGGCGTGACCTTGGCTGTAGAAACCATTAAGACCTGTGAATCGCTACCCCAGTAACCGGTCTCAAGGTGGGAAAAATGAGCAGGAAATGATTCTGGTACGCGTGGCCTCGATATCCCGTAGAGTCTCTCAGCTAAAAACATTTCTTCGCAGAACGCGCGTGGCCCCAGGGCCGACTGCGGTGAGAATCCGGAAAGTCTTTAGTTGAAACACTCTTAGGCTGCTTTCGCCCCTAAGAACGTAGTGTATGACCGATGATTGGACTGCTTCACCCGACCCCGATCGCCTAGCCGCCGTCGCCCGGTCGGTTGATAGCCACCCCAGTGACCTGCAAGCCTCGGAGCAGCATTTTTGGGCCGTGCTGGAAACCATGGCGCTGGCAGGGCTGGTGGTCGATGGCAACGGTTGTATTCTGCTGTGCAATGACTACCTACTCAACCTGACGGGCTGGCAGCACCACGAGGTGATCGGCGGCAGCTGGCTGGAGCTATTCATTCCCTTAGACCATCGGCGGGCGCTGAGCGATCTGTTTCAGTCGGCCCTGGGCCAGGGCCGCTGCCCCGCCCACTACGAAAACGAAATTCTCACCCGCAGCGGCGATCGCCGCCTGATCGCCTGGAACAACACCTGCCTGCTCAGTGCCGATGGCCGCGTGCGGCGCATTACCAGCATTGGCCAAGATATTACTGCTCAGCGCCAGGCCGCTCAGCGCCTGCGGGACAGCGACCGTCTTCAGCGGGTGACTGCCAACCTGCCGGGGGCCGTGCTGCGCTACGTGCTGCACCCCTCCGGGGCCGACGACATCACCTACGTCAGCCAGGGCTGTGTCGATGTGTGGGAGCTAGAGCCCAGCCAGTTCAAGGGCCAGCCCCAGCGACTGTGGCAGACCATGCATCCCGACGATCGCGCGATCGTGCGGGGGCTGCTGCAACATTCAGCCGACACCCTCACCCCCTGGTTTTGCGAGTGGCGGTTGCTGACCCCATCGGGACAGCAGAAGTGGCTTCAGGGTATAGGCCGCCCTGACCCCTTACCCAACGGCGACATCGCCTGGGAGATGGTGGTGCTCGATGTCAGCGACAGCAAGCGGCTTGATGCCGAACGCAAGCAAACCGAGCAGGCCCTGGTCAGCGCCAACCTCCAGATGCAGGCATTTATTGACAATGCCCCAGCCCTAGTCAGCATTTTTGACGCCAACGGACGCTACCTGCGGGTCAACCGGGCCACTGCTAGCCAGTTTGACCTCCACCCAGAGCAGATGGTGGGGCGTTCCTTTGCCGATCTGCTGCCGCCCTCGGTGGCGAGCATGTTTATGGAGCGGGTGCAGCACATTGTTGCCACCCAGACTCCGCTCACGGTAGAAGATACCCTGCACTTGGGGGAAGCGCAGCGGGTCTTTAGCTCGGTGCTGTTTCCGGTCAGCCGGGGGGCTGATGGTCTCCCCCTTCTGGGGGCGGTGGCTACGGAGATTACGCCCCTGGTGGAGGCCCAGGCTGCCCTGCGTCGCCAGGCCGAAGAGGAACGCCTGATTCGCACCATTACCCAGCATATTCATCAATCGCTGGAGGTCAATCAGATTTTGCAGACCACCGTCACCGAAGTGCGGCAGTTTTTGCAGACTGACCGGGTGCTGATCTACCGGTTTAACCCCGACCTCAGCGGCACCATGGTAGTTGAAGCGGTGCTGTCCCCCTGGGCGGCTACCCTCGGCCTTACCATTGAAGACACCTGTTTTCGCACCAGGCCGAGCCTGGCCCACCGCTACCGTCAGGGGCACACCCACCACATCGACAACCTCCAGGAAGCCAATCTTGACCCCTGTTACCGTGACCTGCTGGCGAGTTTTCAGGTGCGGGCCAACCTGGTGGTGCCGATCAACTGCGGCGGTGAGCTGTGGGGGCTGCTGTGCGCCCACCACTGTCGGGGGCCCCGCCTCTGGCAGCCGGGGGAGCGCGCCCTGCTGGCCCAGCTGGCCGACCAGGTGGCCATTGCCCTCCAGCAGAGTCAGCTGCTGGCTCAGACCGCTGCCCTAGCCCAGCAGGAACAGCTGCTCAACAACATTATCAATGCCATTAGCGACAGTCCGGCCCTGGAGACCTTGCTCCAGCGGGCGGCGACTGAAATGCTGCACTCCTTCCAGGCAAGTCGCGGTTTGGTGATTCTCTGCCAGGCCACCGATGCCTTTTTGGTGCATACCACCACGGCCAGTGTGCCCGGCATTGACGCTTTGCAGGGCCAGAAAGTACCGATCGCAGGCAATCCCCACGCCCAGCAGGTGCTCACCCAGGAGCTGCCGGTGGTGGTGGACGATGTCAGGGCGGCTCCGACCCTGGTACCCAATCTAGCCCTGGCCCAAAAGCTAGGCATCGGCGCTATATTGGCCGTCTCCATCCGCTATCGGGACGTGGTGAAAGGTATTTTGAGCGTGCACCAGTGCCCTGGCCCCCGCCGCTGGAGCGAGGCCGAAATCAAGCTGATCAAACGGCTGGCCGACCATCTGGCGATCGCCATTCACCAGGCCGAGCTCTACACCCAGGCCCAGCTCGAGCTGGCGGAGCGCAAACGCCTGGAGGCCCAGCTGCGCTACGACGCCTCCCACGATCGCCTGACGGGGCTTCCCAACCGCACCCTGTTTCTAGAGCGTCTGGCCGAGGCGATCGAACAGCTGCACCAGCACTGTCAGCAGCACCCGCCGCTGACGGCGGCAGACACGCCCCCGGCTTCCCCGGAGACTGCCCTGGCCACCGACCCCGACCCCTGCTGCGCCCGACAGTTTGCGCTGCTGTTTCTCGATCTCGATCGCTTTAAGGTGATCAACGACAGCTTGGGCCATGCCATCGGCGATCAGCTGCTCCAGGTGGTCGCCCAGCGGCTGCAAACCTGCCTGCGGCCGACGGATGTGGCGGCTCGTCTAGGGGGCGACGAGTTTGTGGTGCTGCTAAACGATCTCAGCGATGCGGCGATCGCCATCGGCCTGGCCCGGCGCATTCACACCATTCTCGAAGCCCCGGTGCTGCTGGAGGGCCACGAAGTCTTCATCCATGCCAGTATTGGCATTGCCCTCAGCTCCACCGCCTACACCGACCCCAACCAGGTGCTGCGCGACGCCGACATTGCCATGTACAAAGCCAAGGGCAGCAGCCGCGAGTACGCTATTTTTAACGCCCCCATGCACGCCCTGGTGATGCAGCAGATGGAGCTGGAAAATGACCTGCGCCGAGCCCTTGAACGGGACGAACTGCGGCTGCACTACCAGCCCATTGTGAATCTAAAAACCAATGCGGTGCAGGGCTTTGAGTCCCTAGTGCGGTGGCAGCACCCCCGCCGGGGGCTGGTGTCTCCCTCAGACTTTATTCCCATGGCCGAGAACACCGGGTTCATTACTGCCCTCGACCTGTGGACCTTGAACGAAGCCTGTCGGCAGCTCAGCCACTGGCGGCAGGCATTTCCTCCCAGCCAGGCCCTCACCGTCAGCGTCAATCTCTCAGGCAAGCAGTTTGTGCGCCCCGACCTGATTCAGCAAATCGATGCCGCCCTGGCCCGCAACGGTCTCCAGGGGCAGCACCTCAAGATCGAAATCACCGAGAGTGTGCTGATTCAAAACGCTCAGATGGCCATTGACCTCCTCAAGCAGCTGCGCCAGCGACGCATCCAAATCTGCATGGACGACTTTGGCACGGGTTATTCGTCCCTCAGCTACCTGCACCGGTTTCCCATCGATGTGCTCAAAATTGATCAGTCGTTTGTTACCAACCTCTATCGCCCCGGCCCCAGCTCCGGCGACTACGAGATTGTCAAAGCGATTATCAGTTTGGCGACCAACCTCAATCTGACCGTGGTGGCCGAAGGCGTTGAAACCGCTGAGCAGGCCGCCTACCTGCGGGCCCACCGCTGCCAGGGGGGACAGGGCTACTACTTCTCTCGCCCGCTGTCGGTGGAGGCGGCCACGGCGTTGATCGCCCAAATGCCCCAGTCGGCCCAGGCTAAAACGGAAACGGCTTATAGGGAATCCACTGGGCCCACAGCTTAGCCAGGGTGCCATTCACAATCAGCTGGTTGAGGGCTTGGTTAAGCGCCTCTAGCAACTCCCGGTTGCCCGGCAGCACGCCAATGCCAAAGGGACATTGGGTCGGCAGCTGAAAGGCAACCCGCAGGCTAGTGGTGTCGGCCTCGGCGGTGAGCAGCAGCAGGGCATCGCCCACCAGGGCATCGATCTCACCTCGACCCAGGGCGGTCAGCAGGTTGGGGCGGGTGTGGTCTGCCCCCCGAAAGGGTACCCACTCCAGGTCGGGCAGGGCCTCGGTTAAAGCCAGGGGAGTGCTGCCCGCAAGGGAGCCCAGGCGCTTGCCCACCAGGTCTGTCACCGTGTGGATGGCGCTGTCTTCGCGCACCAGCACGGCCTCATCGAAGCGCCCGTAGGGGCGGGTGAAATCGGCCCAGGCGCGCCGATCTTGGGTGATGGCCTGGCTAAACCACACCACGTCGTAATCGCCGGAGCTGAGGGTGGGGTAAAACTGCTCGGGGGGGCAGTCAAACCAGACCGGCGTCAGCTCCAGCACCTCGCCCACGGCTCGGGCCACGGCGGGCTCATACCCAAGGCGATCGCCGTCTTGCAAAAAGCTCATTGGTCGGGCATCGAAGTCACTGGCAATAATCGAAAGCTGCCCAGGGCGAACGGTGGTAAAGTCCATGACCAGGTAAAAGGAACGTAGGGCTATTGTGACACCAAACCCAGTCCTCCCATGAGGGCGATCGCCCCCCACAGCCTGGCCGCTTGAAATCGCCCTCTATTCGTGGAATGGTGAAGGGAGTTCTGCACGCGTCCGCGAGAGTTGAATGACTGTTGGTAATCCTGCTTCTGATCCGGCCTTTGAACCCCTGCGCCAGTTTCGACCGCTGTTGCTCAAGGCCCACAAAATTTTGATGGATGCTGAGAAAGACCGCTATGAGGCCAGCCACGGGGCGATCGCTAACAAGGGCGACTACCTGCGCCTGGTGCTCAGCCACGAGCAGTTTAGCTGGCTACGGCCCATTTCTCAGCTCATTGTGCAGATTGATGAGGTGCTGATGGCAAAGCAGCCCCAGCCCCTGGAGCGCGGCCCCGAGCTGCTCAGCCAGGCCCGCCATCTGCTCTACGACACCGAAATTGGCCAAGCGTTTCAAGATCGCACCCAGCTGGTGGCCCAACGCGATCCCGAAATGGCGGCGATGGCTCAGCGGCTAGACGAACTCATGCAGCCCTACGGCTCGCCGCCGGGGGACAGCCCAAGCTAATCGACACCACCCACGTGCAAGCGCCCAACCTGTGCAAAGATAATAGGGCTACAAAAAAGTAAGACTCCACCTGGGTGCCAGGCGCTAGGGAGGATTGAGTAAGAGCGAGTGTGTGCTATGAATGTTGGCGAACGCGTCCGAATCAAAGAGTCGGTTATTTTTTATCACCACCCGCTACACCGCAACGAAGCCTTTGATGCCAAGGGGCTAGAGGGGGTCGTTATCAATATTCTTACCGACTACAAGGGCCGCCCCATCAGCCCTAACTTTCCGGTTCAGGTAGAGTTTGCCGTCGAGGGAGCCAAACGCCCCCTGCGTGCCCACCTCAAGCGAGAGGAGCTAGAGGTGCTCTAGTACCGGTAGCCGGACGGATGTATGGTCTTGCCCGTGAACAGCAGGTCGCAAGAGAACCCTTGATGACACGCCCTAGGCAGAGCGGCGGTTAAACCAGGTCAGCAGATTGACTTCCGATCGCATTTGCTCCAGGTCGCGCTGGTTTTCGGCGGCCACCTGGTAATACCACTGGCAATAGGCCTCTAGCCTGGCCCGGTGCTCCACCTCCAGGCGAAAGTCTTGGGCCGCCTGCTGAAGTTTCAGGTAGTCGCTGACCTCCTGGGGCGTAGCCAGCGATCGCGGCGATAGGTATTCAAACATAGCGGCCCAGCGTGACACAGAGTTATCATAGCCCGCCTGTTTGGCGGATAGGGTGGCTGGCGTGACCAGTGCTGAGTTTTGAGTTTTGAATTTTAAGTTTTAGATTCCTGCCCAAACCCATAACTCAGCCCTCAACCTTCAAAACTCAAAACTTAAAACTCAAAACTTGCTCTCCTCCCCGCTCCCCCAAAGTGCCGCCACGGCCAGCCCGCCCCAGCCCGCCATCAGCGCCGCACCGCCGATTGGGGCCACCGCCCCCAACACGCCTTGCCCCGTGAGCGCTAGGGCGTAGAGGCTGCCCGAAAACACGACCGTACCGGCGATCATGGCCCAGCCGGAGGCGGTGAGTAAGCCTGGCGCACCGAGGCCCTGGGAGCGTACCAGGGCCACCAGCAGCAGGGCCAGGGCGTGGTACATCTGGTAGCGGGCGGCGGTTTCAAACACCGCCAGCAGGCGATCGCTGAGCTGGGGCTGGAGGGCGTGGGTAGCAAAGGCCCCCGCAGCTACGGCGGTGCCGCCGAACACCGCTGCGATCGCAATCCAGAGCCGCTCCACAGTCATGGCTGTCTCACTGGGTAAGTGGTCTACTGGTCTCTAACCGCCTCTAGCAGGCGCGAAAAGTAAAACTGAGATTTGGTCATCGCCCGCCGCTCAATGCGCCAGCCGTCGGCCTCCAGAGCCTTGACGATGTCGGCTTCCCGGTGCAGGTAGGCCCGCGTTGCCTTACTCGGCCCCGGAAAGAATTCCCCCACCTTCTTCAGAGCGCTGTAAAACATCGTCTTGGGCGCAAAGCTGAGAATCAACCGCGACTCGGCCAGCGATCCTAGGTGGCCGATCATGCTCTGCATCTGCTCCTGGGGGTAGTGAATCAGCACGTCTAAGCAGATTACCGTGTGATAGCGACCGGCCAACTCCTCCAGGTCTTTGACCTCAAAGGTGGGCAGATTTTTGCCCCCTAGGGCTGCCTCCGCCCGCTGGCGGGCCTCCTCAACCATTTTGGCGGAGATGTCGCTGGCGTAGACCTGAGCCCCCGCCAGAGCCAGGGGAATGGCCAAACTGCCCACACCGCAGCCCGCATCGCAGCAGGTCAGCCCGGCCAGGTTGCCGTCACTCTTTAGCCAGCCCATCAGCGTATCTACGGTGCGCTGATGCCCTTTGCGAATGTCGAGCTGCACCTTGTTGACCTCCCCATCCCCATAGATGCGCTGCCAGCGATCGAAGCCGGTGGCATTGAAGTATTCGCGAACTACGGTCTTGTCGTCAGTGGCAGTCATGGGTAGGCGCTGGGGTTTGCTAACTTCTGTAAAATTCTATGATGTTTTGCTGCGCCAAATTGGCCCGCAACGAAACTCAATCTTTCCCAGTGCCTCTGGAGCTATCGCCTAAAACCCCCCAGTGGCATGATGGGAAGGCACTTTTTGACGGCGGTAAAGGCAATGGCTACTCCTGAAACTGGCCCTGAAATTGGCATCATCATGGGCAGCGACTCAGACCTGCCGACCATGGCCGCCGCCATTGAGGTCTGCGTCGAGTTTGGGGTGGCCCACGAAGTGGCCATTGTGTCGGCTCACCGCACTCCCGAGCGCATGGTGAGCTATGCCCAAACCGCCCGCGATCGCGGCCTCAAGGTGATCATCGCCGGGGCGGGAGGGGCTGCTCACCTGCCCGGCATGGTTGCCGCGCTCACCCCGCTGCCGGTGGTTGGCGTACCCGTGGTCAGCCGCACCATGCAGGGGCTAGACTCGCTGTACTCCATCGTGCAGATGCCAGCGGGCATTCCGGTGGCGACGGTGGCCATTGGCAATGCCACCAACGCCGGGCTGCTAGCGGTGCAGATCTTAGCCACCGGTCGCCCCGCCCTACTCGACCAGGTCGCCCAGTACCGCCGCGCGCTAGAGGCGACAGTCATGGCTAAACAACAAAAACTCGACCATCTCGGCCCCCAGGGCTACCTGCAAAGTCAGGGCTAGCTGCTGTCGTCAACGCGACTCCATCGACAATTTTGTGTTTAAAAGCCTTGGCCAAACGATAAATTTGTGGCCAATTAACCCTATGTTTTCAAGGCTACAGGGGAGATGCAGCGGTCTTGCGGAAGGTTGTGTATCGCCCGATACAGATTGACTGCCTCAGAATTGATGGAATCAACATGTTCTATCTAATACGCAAATTCTTCTGCCTGTCGGCGTCGAAAAATGCCCGGGCAGATTGGCGTAGGTTTCTAAAGGCATTTTTCGGCTCACGTTAGCTGCCGTTAGAAACTTGCAACTTTTGCATACCGGTTCGCAGAAATCCTTGATTCTGTGGGCTCTAGCTCCCATACGGGTCTGTCTCACCGCCCTGCGGCTGAGGGTGCAGGTCTAGAAACGGTAGGCCGTGTTCACTGTCTGATTGTGTTGAAGGAACGTCTGTTGAGATGTCTAATTTAGTGTTGCGTAATCGTTCTAAGTTCCGGAGGCGGTCTAAACCCGGCTTCTGGAGCGCCAGCGTGCCGCCCTTTGACCAGGCGTTTAAGCGTCTGTTTAGCCGCGTAGGCGGCTGGGCTTGGGTGGCCTGCATCCCCCTGACGCTGGTCATTTTGGCTGTGTGGGGAGTTGCGGCCCAGGCTCAAGATGAGCTGACCGTAGATGACCTGCAAACCACCCTAGACAACATCTGGGTGCTGGTTGCTGCTTTCCTCGTAATTTTCATGAATGCCGGTTTCGGCATGCTGGAAACGGGCTTCTGTCGGCAAAAAAATGCCGTCAACGTGCTGACCAAGAACCTGATCGTCTTCGCCCTGGCGACCCTGTCGTTCTGGTTCATTGGCTTTTCGCTGATGTTCGGTGCCAGCGGCAACGGCTGGGTGGGCTGGGGGAACTTCTTCCTCGGTGGCGAGGCCGAGCTGTACGGCCTAGACAGCACCGCTGGTCTTTCCAAAGATACCTTCTTCCTGTTCCAGGCCGCTTTTGCCGGTACCGCCGCCACCATCGTGTCGGGGGCCGTGGCCGAGCGCATCAAGCTGGTTGATTTTATTATCTTCAGCCTTTTGCTGACCGCTATTGCCTATCCCATCAGCGGCCACTGGCTCTGGGGCGGTGGCTGGCTGGCCGATCTGGGCTTCCACGACTTTGCGGGTTCGACCATTGTGCACTCCGTAGGCGGCTGGGCGGCTCTCATGGGTGCGGCTTTTCTTGGCCCCCGCATGGGTAAGTACACCTCTGAGGGCCAGGTCAGTGCGCTCCCCGGCCACAACCTGAGCATTGCCACCCTGGGCTGCTTGATTCTCTGGCTGGGCTGGTTTGGGTTTAACCCCGGCTCTCAGCTGGCTGCCGATCTGGCTGTGCCCTACATTGCGGTAACCACTAACCTGGCCGCCGCTGCGGGTGGTGTGGCGGCTACCGCCACCTCCTGGGCGCTGAGCGGCAAGCCCGACCTGTCGATGACCATCAACGGCATTCTGGCGGGTCTGGTAGGCGTCACGGCGGGCTGTTTCGTGGTCGGCTATGCTGGTGCGTTCTGGATTGGTCTGATTGCGGGCATCTTGGTGGTGTTCTCGGTGGGCTTCTTCGACAGCATCAAGATTGATGACCCCGTGGGCGCAACTTCTGTGCACCTGGTGTGCGGTATCTGGGGCACTCTGGCGGTGGGCTTGTTTGCCAACCCCAACAACTTCACCCAGGCTGGCGATGCTGAGGCCATCAGCGGTCTTTTCTACGGTGGTGGAATTGGTCAGCTGGGGGTACAAATCCTCGGTATTTTGACCATTGGTCTGTTCACCGTCGTGGCTTCTTCCATCTTCTGGCTCATTCTCAAGGCTGTCTTGGGTCTGCGGGTCAGCGCGGAAGAAGAAATGAAGGGTCTAGATATCGGTGAGCACGGCATGGAGGCCTACAGCGGCTTCCTGAAGGACACTAGCGATATGACTGGTGTGATGTAGCTTTGCCGCAGCTTTGAGTTCTTAGACTTTAAAAAACTGGGCACCTGCGCTTCTAGCACAGGTGCTTTTTTGTGTCCGACAGGGACGATCGAAGCGACCTTCTGCCTGGATGAAAGCCGATTTTGGCAAATGGTTACAATATATCTATTGGGAAAGGGGGCAGCTGGTAGGCTAGGTGGAAGTAACTGCTGCCGATGCGACCGGGTCTCCTGGGAGTTCTCTAGAGAGCGCCAGGGTAGAACCTTTGAATCGACGGTTCCCTGAACTGCACCATGAGCAATTCCACATCTGTAGTGGAAGAATTGTTAACCGCAATTCCCCAGCTGAGACCTAGCCTCTACTTCAAGACGTCTCTGACGGCGTTGTCCCACGCCATGGAAGATCACGTGCTGGCGGGGACGGCGAAGTTTTTAGTGATTGCCAGTTTTCAGCAAGAGCGGTTTTATTTGCAGGAGGCCAACCGCTACCTGCGCATTGCCGAGCTGAGCGATCAGGTCTACGTGCTGTCGGCCCTGGGTACGAGCTTTGTCAGCCGCTCTGACAACTACGAAACCGTTGCCTTTGACATCGACGATGCCCTCACCCAGGAGTGGCACCTGGTGGTGGTGGGGGCCGACTACAGCGCCTGTTTAATTTGCCGGGAGCGATCGCCGGTACCGGCCATAGACGGCCCCCACCTCGACCAAACCCGCCGGTTTGAGGGAGTTTGGACTCAGGATCGCTACGTCAGCCAGCGGGCAGCGGCTCTGCTGCTCGATCGCATTGCCGGCTACCGCTCCGATCTGTCTGACAAAGTTGCGATCGCCCGCCAGCGCTACATTGACCCCACCCTCACCCCCACCGAGCGCCTCGACGGCAGCGGTGGCCCCGACCCCTTTACCCAGCGCCTGGTCACCTACCTCCAGGCGGGGCAGTACAAGCTGCTCAAGGCCTACAAGGCGATTACGGCCCAGGAGCGGCGCGAGCGCCTGGTCAACTCTATTACCTCGGTGGTGCGGCAGTCGCTCAACGCCGACGAAATTTTTGCCAAAGCAGCTCAGGAACTCGGCCAGGCGCTGCACGTGTGCCGCTGCCTGATCTACCCCTGTAGCGCCACCGACGCCACGGTGGTCATTGCCCACCAGCACCTCAACGGCGCGGTGGAGTCGCTGCTGGGGGAAACCTGGCCCCTGGCAACCAACCCTCTGTTCGACTACATCCAAGACACCAAAGAAATTGTGGCGATCGCCGATACCCAGGATCGCGCATCGCCCTTTCGCTACGAGCTAGAGGGTATCCAGCCCCTGATTGAGCGGTGGCAAATTCAGTCGTGGCTGATTGTGCCCCTCACCTACCAAGACCGCCTGGTGGGCATGATTGAGCTGCACCACTGCCAGCCCCAGCCCTACGACTGGAGCGAAGACGATACGGCCCTGGTGGATGCGATCGCCACCCAGCTCAGCGTCGCGATCATCCAGGCCGAGGCCTACGCCAACCTGCAAGATCTCAACCAGCAGCTCGAAGCCCTCGATCGCACCCGCGCCAACCTGATTGCCATCACCGGCCACGAGCTGCGTACTCCCCTCTCCACCATTCAGGTGTGCCTCGAAAGTCTGGCCACCGAGCCCGACATGCCCAACGAGCTGCGGCAGATTATGCTGCAATCGGCCCTCGAAGATGCCGAGCGCATGCGCAAGCTGGTGCAGGACTTCCTCACCCTGTCGCGGCTGGAAAGCGGTCGCGTCGAGTGGAATTTGGAGTCGCTGTCCATTCAAGAGTGCGTCGATCTGGCCCTCAGCAGCATTCACGGCAGCCAGGACAGCGCCGACATTCCTACGATTAAAGTCAAAATTCCCAAGCAGGTGCCCCTGGTGCGGGCCGACGGCGAATGGCTGGTCGAGGTGCTGGCCAAACTGCTCGACAACGCCCAAAAATTTACTCCCGCCACCGGCAAAATCACCATTCAGGTGACCCGCTCTAGCCCCACCCATCTGCAAGTCACCGTAGCCGACACCGGACGCGGCATTGAGCCCAGCCGCCTGCACGTTGTGTTTGACCGCTTTTACCAGGAAGAGGGAGCGCTGCGCCGCACCACCGGGGGCACCGGGCTGGGCCTGGCCATGTGTCGTCAAATTGTGGAGGGGCTGGGCGGCACCATCTGGGCCGAGTCGGAGGGCAAAAACAAGGGCAGTCAGTTTCATTTCACCATTCCCATCGCCCAGGGCAAGCTCGACAGCCGCAGCAGTCGCTCGGCGGGGACGAAAAAAAAGCAGCCCGCTACCCTGCCGGGCAATCCCTCGGTGCTGCTCGATGACTAACCAACCAGCGTCTCTGGTGTCGGTATTGACAACTGGGTCTGCCGAAACGGGCCGGGCGTGGCATGATGACCATAGCTGGTCAGCCGCAGTAGAGTGTGGGCATGGGCGATTCCCCCAAACCTAATCTCCCCGAGGGGCTGCCCCCAGAGGAACGGCTCCTTAGGGGCAGCCCGGCCTGGGCCTCTCCGGTGCTGGAGGCCTGGCAGCTGTTGCGCGATCGCGCTGGTCAGCTGCGTCCCACCCAGCAGCTCAGCCGCTGGTTTAATATTGACGATGACAAGGTGGTCGAAATCTTAGCGGCGGTGCGCCAGCAGCTGCCCACCACCGAAGCTCTGCTGATCGGCAAACCCCAGTCGGGCAAAAGCTCCATCGTGCGGGGGTTGACAGGGGTTTCTGCCGATATCATCGGTCAGGGCTTCAAGCCCCACACCCAAAACACCCAGCGCTATGCCTACCCCTCCGACGATCTGCCCCTGCTGATCTTCACCGACACCGTTGGGCTAGGGGACGTGACCCAGGCCACCGAGGCCATCATCGCCGACCTGGTTCACGACCTCAGCAGCGAAACCCGCACGGCCCGCATCTTAATCTTGACGGTCAAAATTAACGACTTTGCCACCGACACCCTGCGCCAAATCGCCGCCCGGCTGCGCCAGCGGTTCCCCACCGTGCCCTGCCTCCTGGCCGTTACCTCCAGTCACGAAGTCTATCCCCCAGACCAGGTCGATCACCCCCCTTACCCGCCTACAGTGGAGGAAGTACAGCGCCCCTTCGCGGCGGTACAGGCCAATTTCGCCGGCCTAGTCGATCGCACCGTGCTGATTGACTTCACCCTCGATGAAGACGGCTTTGACCCTGTGTTTTACGGCCTAGAGGCCCTGCGCGACGCCCTGGCCGACCTGCTGCCCGAAGCCGAGGCCCAGGCCCTCTACCAGCTGCTCGACGAGCAGGCGGAAGCCGCCAACCAGCTCGGCAACCTCTACCGCGATGTGGGACGGCACTATATTTCTGCCTTTGCGGTAATTGCGGCCACCCTGGGGGCGGTACCGCTCCCCTTTGCCACCATGCCGGTGCTTACGGCCCTTCAGGTGTCGATGGTGGGGCTGTTGGGCAAGCTCTACGGTCAAACTCTGAGCCCCTCCCAGGCAGGGGGGCTGATCAGCGCGATCGCAGGCGGCTTCTTCGCCCAGGCCGTGGGGCGCGAGCTGATTAAATTCATCCCTGGCTTCGGTAGCGTTGTTGCCGCCTCCTGGGCCGCCGCCTACACCTGGGCCCTGGGCGAAGGGGCCTGCGTCTACTTTGGCGACCTGATGGGGGGCAAAAAACCCGATCCCGATCGCATTCAAACCGCTATGGCAGAAGCTTTCGCTGCGGCCAAAGACCGGTTTAAGGGTGCATCGACCGAAGCCAGTCGGCCCCGTGCTGAAGAAGCCTAGACCCCGCTAGGTATCTTGATCATCGCGACGATGTCTGCGCCAGGCCGCCAGCCCCATGCCCATCAAACCAGGCAACAGTGCCGGGGTAGGAATTTGCGCTGGTGCCGTGACCAAATCGATTCTCAGCCCCAGATCGACGGTCGTCAGGTTAGGGGCATTGGGATCGCGTGGCTCGTTGGGTCCGGGAATTGGAAACGCAAACCCCCGTGGAAAAATTACTTCTATCTCGTTCCCGCCGATTAAATTGACAATGGGAGGAATGCGAAAAGCGAAGTCTCCTAGGGCAGTAACCGCAAAACTGGTCACAAGGCTTTGCCCAGGCTGGCCAAAGTTGAGGGCTCTAAAGCGATAGACATCGTTACCTGAGGTGACGTTGCCAAATACAGAATTGAGGTCAAAGAGGATAGAGTTAGCGCTGAGATCGATATCCCAAACACCGCCGAACTGAGTCAGCTCTACCCCAGAGCCAACCGTAACGTTAACGGGCATACCAAATCCTGTTTCAGCTCCGGTTACTGGGTCTACCAGAACGTTGGTAACCGTGACCGGGGAGTTGAACGAAAATGCCAGGGCCGAGTCAGCCCAGAGCGTACCCAGCGTTAGGGCAGTACCAACTGCCAGGCCAATGCCTGCAAGTCTCTCCTTCATCTGCTTCTCCGAAACGGGGGCTTTAACTAACTACGAGAGGCAGATGCACAATCCGGGGACTCGCGAACAAACCTGGGGACAGGGCGCGGTTCATACTCCGCTCACGTTCTAACAAAAAATACGGAGATGTGGCCAAGGCGGCGTCAGAAAGTTTACCGAGTCTTGACAGATCTATCAGCATTGAATGGCGATCGCCCCGCCGCTGCAACCACCTCCCTAGACCGCAGGGATGAGTCAATTGGTCATGAAAACCCCAGGCCGTGTCAACCGATACAGAGTGTTGACCAGATTCAATTCAACCTGTAGACAGAAGACCTAGGAAAACCCGTGAGTGCTGCTGCGGCTGATGTGGAAAGCCCAAATATTCAAGTGCCCAACCAGACTCGGCTGCTGCTCGATTTGCAGCGGGTGAATAAAATTGCCCAGCGGCTGTCGGGATGCCTGGAGGTAGAGCCCACCGCCCGGATGGTCACCGATGGGCTGGTCGATCGGTTTGGCTGTGCCTTTGCCCGGATCTGGGTAGTGGAGCCCGATCAAACCGCCCTGCGGTTGGTGGCCTCGTCGGGGCTGTACACCCATACCAATGGCTCCTTTGCGCGGGTGCCCATGGGGGCCTACAAGGTCGGTAAAATCGCCCAAAACCGGGTGCCTTTTTTGAGCAATCGTCTGGCGGAGGAGGCCTGGGTCAAAGACCGAGACTGGGCGATCGCCAACAACATTCGCGGGTTCGCGGGTTACCCGCTGATGACCGGCGATCGCGTCATTGGCGTGCTGGCCAGCTTTAGCCATAGCGCCATGGCGGCAGAATTTCTCGAGGTGTTGCAGGTGCTCTGCATGACCGCCACCATTGCCCTCGATGCGGCGCTGAGCGTCGAGGCTAAGCGGCACCAGGGGACAGTGGCGCTGGTTCAGCCAACCCTATCCGATCAGTTAGCCACCCTACTCAAGACCACCACGATGGCGCTGGTGGGTACCGAAACGGTGCTGCCCGCCTCCCTCAGCCATGTATTTGTGCAGCTGGCTGAGCTGTTGGCCGAGGTTCACTGCGACTATGCTCGCCTGGTCTATGGTGCCGATCGGGTGGCGCTCGAGGCGATCGCTGCCCTGCCCGCTGCCTGCGGGGCCCAAGGGGCCAACGAGACAGTGGCGCAATGGCGATCGCGCTGCCACCGGCTGCGGTTTATGGCCACCTGTCTGGGGGGCGGTCTGCAAACCCAACCGGGACCTCAGCAGATGGTGCACATTGCCCTACAAATGCCCTACACCAGCGAGCCAGCGGGGGCTAAAGTCAGCGTTCAATGTACCACGGCTCTGGTACAGGCGGCCCTCACCGGGATGGCCCATGCAGCGGGTCTGACGGTGTGCGACCCGTGGGATGCCGACGCGGTAGTCATTACTGACAGCGAACCCATTGCCCTAGAGGCGGCCCGCACCGTTTGGGTACGGGTCAGGGCAACACCGCCGTCCCTGGTACAGGCGGTCATCGACTGGACGGTGGAGGTCGATCAGCTGCGCCAGGTTGTGCAGCAGGTCAGCCTGGGGCAAACCGTAGAGGCAACGCCCAGTGCCCCGGTTCAGCCGCGCCCGTCGGAGCGAGAGCGAGAGATTATGGCGCTCCTAGCCCGGGGACTGCGCGATCGCGACATCGCCAACCGCCTCTACATCAGCGAGAGTACGGTAAAATTTCACATCAACAACAGTCTTGCCAAGCTGCACGCCAAAAATCGTTACCAGGCCGTTTATCAGGCCGCCATTCAGGGATGGATCTGACCTCAAGAGCTCCAATTTAATAAATTTAAGGCTCCGATGAGCCCGCAGGCCGCAGATGGGAACAGTAAATCTAGCGGCGAGCCCTCTAGACCCAGGTCAGGACTCCCTGACCTTAGGAGCACAACCCCCATGGATGACCTGATTAGCCTGCTTGTTCAAGTACTGATCGCTATGGCCTGCGCCTTTGCGGCCAATATCTTAGTGCCCCGCCAGGTGCCCGGCAAGCTGCTGGGCCTGGTGCTCATTGGCCTGATTGGCGTATTCGTGGGGCAGTGGGTGGCCAATTACCTGCTACAGCAGTACAGCTTCACTCTGCCGTGGCTCACCTGGAGCTTTCAGGGGGTACCGGTGGTGCCCTCGATTATTGGCTCCACCATTGTGCTGTACGTGGTGACGGCTTTCTTAAGCTGGGGCCGCTACGGCAATCGCTAGGGTTAGCGATCGCTGTAGCGCTCCTCTGCCCAGGGCTCACCCCGCTCGTGGTAGCCGTTGCGCTCCCAAAAGCCCAGGGCTGGTGCAGCTAGAAACTCCACGCCGCTAATCCACTTGGCGCTTTTCCAGGCGTAGAGGTGGGGTACTACCAGACGCATGGGGCCACCGTGCTCAGCGGGCAACGGCGCGCCCTCTAGGGTATGGGCAAAAAAGTTTTCGGGCCGAGCAAAGTCGGCCAACGTCAGGTTGGTGGTATAGCCGCCGTAGCAGTGCAGCATGACATGCTGAGCCTCGGGCTCTACCACCAGCTGCGCCATCAGATCGGGCACGGCAACTCCGCGCCAGGTCACATCTAGCTTTGACCAGGTAGTGACACAGTGAAAATCGGCGGTAATGTCTACCTGGGGCAGCGCCATGATCTCGGCCCAGGTAAAGGTTCGGGCCTGGGCTAACCCGGTAATGCTCAAGCTCCAGTCGGCCTGGCTCACCTGGGGCGTATTCCCGTAGGTGAGCACCGGAAACCCCTTGGCCAGATGCTGACCCGGAGGGACGCGATCGGCCAGCTCAGGGCCTGGGGGGTGGAAAAACTTGCCGGCCATAGTGCCTCGCAGACTAGAGCACCTCTATTGTTACCCAGATTCAGCCGATCTGGGTGTTTAGGCAACCCGGTCGCGCATCAGGCGCTTGAGCCAGTGGCGCGATCGCACATCGACATAGGCTTTACAGTGAGCGCACTGGCGAATGCCGCGCACCCCAATCCGCAGCAGATGGTGATGGTTACAGTGAGGACAATGGTGTTGCTGAGCCATAGCTAATTTAAGAAAAACTGCACCAAAGCATTGATCTGTCGGGTTACGGGCGGGTTACGGGCGGGTTACGGGCAATCGCCTGGGGCATGCGCGACGTACCCTAACCACCATTGTGGTGGTGCGCCCCTGTCTGTCAGAGTGCCCAGAGCCAGTGGATAAATTGTCTTCAAAACTGCCACCCTGCCAAGAGCGCTCTAAAGACCGCTGCACCCCAGCCCGAGGGTTGGAGTGCAGCGATCAACCGATGGATTGAGCCTCAAAATTTAGTCGATTTGGGCGGTCAAATCGGTGGGCAGTTCGGCTACTGTCACCTGAGGAGCCACCAGAATGTGAGCGTAGAGCGGGGAGGCTGGTTCGGCGGCTAGCAGAGTATTCTGCACCCGACTGGCCACTTCAACCGTTTTGACATCGTAGACCTGAGTCGCCAGCTTGGGGTAGAGACCGATGCCGATGATGGGCACCAGCAGACAGGCCGCCACAAAGGCTTCTCGAGGGCGAATATCAATGATGTTAGGCACCTTAGCCACCACCTGGCCCGCATCGCCATAGAAAATGCGGCGCAGCATAGAGAGCAGATAAATGGGCGATAGCACCACCCCGACTGCGGCCCCGACGATAATTACAGTCTTAAAGGTGGTGCTGTAGACATCGCTGGTAGCCATACCGAGGAAGACCGCGATCTCGCTGACAAAGCCGCTCATGCCGGGCAGGGCCAGAGACGCCATGGCAGCGGCAGTAAAGAAGGCAAAGCTAGTGGGCATTTTGCGAGCAATTCCCCCCATCTCGTCCATATCGAGGGTGTGGGTACGCTCGTAGGTCACCCCCGAGAGGAAAAACATCACTGCGGCAATTAGACCGTGGGAGATCATTTGCAGCATAGCGCCGCTCATGCCCAGGGTGGTAAAGGCCGCACAGCCAATCAGCACAAAGCCCATGTGGGCCACCGACGAGTAGGCCATACGGCGCTTGAGATTGTCTTGGCCAAAGGCCGTCATCGACGCATAGATAACATTGACTACGCCCAGGATGGCCAGCACCGGGGCGAAGTAGAGGTGCGCGTCGGGCAGCATCTCAATGTTCATGCGAATCAGGCCGTAGCCTGCCATCTTCAGCAGTACCCCAGCCAAAATCATCGACACGGCGGCGGGGGCTTCGCTGTGGGCGTCGGGCAGCCAGGTGTGCAGCGGAAAAATCGGCAGCTTCACCGCAAAGGCGACCAAAAAAGCCGCGTACACCAGAAGCTGGAAGGTGAGGCTGTAGTCCTTCTGGGCTAGCTCCGTCAAGTTGAAGGTGACGGTATCGCCGTAGAAGGCCATCGCCAGGGCCGCTACCAAAATGAAGATCGAGCCGATGGCGGTGTAGAGAATAAATTTAGTGGCGGCGTAGAGGCGCTTTTTGCCTCCCCAAATGGAAATTAGCAGGTACACCGGTACCAGCTCCAGCTCCCACATGAAGAAGAACATAACTAGGTCTTGGGCCAAAAAGACCCCGACCTGGGCGCTGTACATCACCAGCAGCAGGCTGAAGTAGAGGCGCGGACGGCGGGTGATATTCCACGAGGCCAGAATAGCCAGGGTAGTCACCAGGCCGCTCAGCACCACCAGGGGCATGGCGAGGCCATCGGCCCCCAGGGACCAGGTGATGCCCACCTGGGGCACCCAGCTGTAGCGCTCCACCAGCTGAAGCCCAGACTGGTTGAGGTCATAAAAGTTAATAAACGTGTAGAGAATTAACGAAAACTCAATGAATCCAATGCCTAAGGCGTACCAGCGCAGGGTTTGCCCGTTGCCATTGGGCAGCACTGGGATGGGCAAAATTGCCAGCAAAGGCAAGAGAACTAGGGTCGTCAGCCACGGAAATTGCTCAGTTAGCATGCCAATTTGCGTGAGTAGTACTACAGAAACAGCCAGCGCATTCAGATTCCGGTTTTAGTGTCTGACTTGAGGCGGACACACACCCTGAGGTAGGACATCTATCCCATGAGCTACCTATGCTGTTCGCGGCGGCCTACCCTAGATGAGGAGGTCGGAGACTTCAGCGAGCGAGCCGTTGCCGGAGAGGAAACGGCGAAACAACAAACCGGACTGCAAGATTGATAGAGAGATATACCTATCTTTGCGCCCGCTCCCAGTATAGGAAACTTAATAAACATTTGATAAGTGATTTTTGCCCAAAATCGCAAAACATTGATGTCCGAACGCCTGGCATAAAGGCTGTGCAAGCATTTCCGCGTTTTGCGCCTTTGAATTAATTGCACTAAACACTCACATTTAGATAAGTCAATATCTAAATCGTTACATTTGCGCCTGTGCCCCCCCGGCGAAAAGCTGTTGCCGGAGCCCTAGACAGGATTCTTTTAAGCGGTGCGGCCCGCTGGAGCTAACCCATGGGCTAGCCGCTAGGCCGAGGTGATTTGCGCCCCAGCCGTGTCTAGACTGAGCACATGGGCGGTGGTTGACTGTCCGCTACTGCCCCAGGCGGTAACCATGGCATCGCCGACGGCGGCACTGTGTTCGGTGGGGGTCAGGGCCAGCAGGGTGGGGCCAGCGCCGCTAATCACGAGGCCGTAGGCTCCGGCTCCCAGGGCGGCGGCGGCAACGGCGTCATACCCTGGAATCAGAGGTTGGCGGTAGGGCTGATGGATGCGATCGCCCAGAGCCACCCGCAGCCAGTCGCCGCGACCGCTCTCTAGCCCCCGCAGCAGCAGTCCCAGGTGGGCGGTGTTAAAGATGGCGTCGGCGCGGCTGTAGCTGGTGGGTAAGACCTGGCGGGCGGCGGCGGTGGACAGCTCAAAGTCGGGCACAATCACCACCGGCACAATGTCGGGGTGCCAGGGAATCGGGCACAGGGTGGCGGTGCCGTCGGCCTTGCCCACCGCTAGCTGGCACCCCCCCACCAGCGCCGGTACGACATTGTCGGGGTGGCCCTCAAGGGCGATCGCCATTTTGGTTAGAGCCGTTTGATCAAGAGGATCATCACTCAGGGCATTGGCCCCCAGCAAACCGCCGACGATCGCGGTAGACGAACTGCCCAGCCCCCTGGCCAGGGGTACGTCTAAGTCAATGGCGATCGCCACCGCCGGTACCGCCAGTCCTCGGCTGTGAAAGTAGTGGGCAAAGGCTTTGTAGGCCAGGTTAGAGCCATCGGTCGCAACGCGATCGGCCTCTAGCCCGGCTACGGTGATGGTCACAGTTCCCGTCGGCTGATCGAGCGCCGTAAAGCGAAAGCGATTGTAAAGAGTCAGCGCTGCCCCCAGACAGTCAAAGCCGGGGCCAATGTTGGCGGTGGTTGCGGGGACAGTTATAGAAATGGATCGAGACACCGCCACAACTCCAGCAGACGAGGGACAATCAGGTCAAGGATAGTAGCACTTTTGGGGGGTGCTTTTGCCCCCTGCCTGGCCCGACCCTACCAATCCAGCGAGGCCTGTGGTGAGCTACCTTGAGATTCGCTACGGTAAAGATAGACGGCAGCACTGGCAGAGAATGCAATGACACGACTGATGCGAGGGATGCAAACAGGTTTGGCGCTGGGGCTGATGGTCGTGACGGGGGCGATCGCCCCCGCCTGGGCCGAGCCATCTCCTGTAGACGACTCAACCGAAATCCTGTTAGACTCTCTGGCCCAGACTGACCCACCCCAGCGGGTACTGCCCTTTACCGATGTGCCCCCCGACCACTGGGCCTACGAAGCGCTACTCAACCTGGCCGGGGTCTACGGCTGCGTCAGCGGCTACCCCGATGGCACCTTTCGCGGCGACAGCACCGTCACTCGCTACGAGTTTGCCGCCGGGATGGACTCCTGCCTGAGCGTGCTCGTCAATCTGGCGCAGCAGCAGCAGCAGGCCCGCGACCAGGAGGTGCGATCGCTGATCGAGGCCATGGAGCAATCGCTCAGCGATCTGCGCGAGCTTGAGGCCGATCTGCCCACAGCTCCCTAGGGGTTAGAAATCTTCGCGGGCGGCGATCGCCGCCGCCACTCGCTCCACCACCTCCGCCACGGGCAGCGCCCCCAGTTTGCCCTGGGCGCGAGTGCGAATGTTGAGAGCGTTGGCCGCCAGCTCCTCCGCGCCGACTACAGCCATGATGGGCACTTTGGCCTTTTCGGCATTGCGCACCATCTTGCCGAGGCGATCGCCACTGGCATCCACCTCCACCCGCACGCCCTTGGCCAACAGCTGGTCGGCCACCGATTGAGCAAAACCCAGCTGTTCTTCGGTCACCGGCAGCAGCCGCATCTGCACCGGGGCCAGCCACAGCGGAAAGTCACCCGCGTACTCCTCAATCAAAATGCCAATCAGGCGTTCTAGAGAACCAAAGGGGGCGCGGTGAATCATCACCGGGCGCTGGCGGGAGCCGTCTTCGGCAACGTACTCCAGATCGAAGCGCTCCGGCAGATTGTAGTCAACCTGCACCGTACCCAGCTGCCACTCCCGCTCCAGGGCATCTCGAAAGATAAAGTCGAGCTTAGGGCCGTAGAACGCCGCCTCCCCCGGAGCCTCAAAATAGTCCATCCCCAGGGTTTGCACGGCGCGGCGAATGGCGTTTTGAGAGGCTTCCCAAACGTCGTCGCCGCCGATGTACTTAGTTGACTCAGGGTCGCGAAAGCTGAGGCGGGCCTTGAAATTCTTCAGCTTTAGGCTGCGGAATACCGAGAGAATTAGATCTACCACCTTGAGAAACTCGTCGTCGAGCTGCTCGGGGCGCACAAACAGGTGAGAATCGTCTACCGTAAAGCCCCGCACCCGAGTGAGGCCGCCCAGTTCGCCCGACTGCTCATAGCGGTACACCGTGCCAAACTCCGCCAGGCGCAGGGGCAGTTCTCGGTACGACCTGAGCTCACTCTTATAGATCTGAATATGGAAGGGGCAGTTCATCGGCTTCATCACAAAGCCTTCCTCCGCCAGCCGGGCGGCATCGTCGTCCGCCATCAGCGGAAACATGTCTTCCCGATAGTTCTGCCAGTGGCCCGAGGTTTTAAATAGATCTACTCGGGCAATATGAGGGGTCACCACCCCCAGATACCCCCGCTTAGTCTGCTCCTCTTTAAGAAAGGTCTCCAGCGTAGAGCGCAGCACCGTGCCCTTAGGGGTCCACAGGGGCAGGCCCGGCCCGACATCGTCAGCAAAAATAAACAGTCCCAGCTCTTTGCCCAGCTTGCGGTGGTCGCGGCGCTTGGCTTCCTCACGGCGGCGCTTATACTCCTGAAGCTGCTCTGGCGTTTCCCACGCGGTGCCGTAGATGCGCTGAAGCTGGGCGCGGTTTTCGTCGCCACGCCAGTAGGCTCCCGCCACGCTCTCTAGCTCAAAGGCCTTGGGGTTGAGGTCGGCGGTGTTGGCCACGTGGGGCCCAGCGCAAAGATCCCACCACTGATCGCCCAGGTGGTAGAGCGTGATGGGATCTTGCAGATCTTGCAGAATTTCAAGCTTGTAGGGTTCGCCCAGGGCCTCAATCCGGCGCTGGGCCTCTTCGCGGCTCACGGTTTCTTCAGTCACCGGCAGCCCCCTGTGGATGATCTTGATCATCTCCTTTTTAATCGCCTTCAGGTCTTGGTCGGTGAAGGGCTCAGGGCTGTCGAAATCGTAGTAGAAGCCGTAGTCAATCCAGGGGCCAATGGTCACCTGCGTTTTGGGGAACAGGGCCTGCACTGCCATGGCCATGACGTGGGAAAAGGTGTGGCGAATGCGCTTGAGTGCCTCTGACTCGCCAGTGCGAGGCAAAACCATAGGAGCACTAGATGGGTCTACAGACAGATCAGTTTGAGCCATTGGTCAACGCTGAAGGCAAAAGGGATATAGCCTATAGTTTAGCGACTATTGGGGCAACCCCAGGGCTAGGCTCAGCAGGAGTACGGTTATCTACCCCCGCTTCGGGGAGAAAAACCGCCCCAGCCAAGTGAGATCTCAGCGGTTATGATAGCTATCAAAGGGCACAGCTATGGTCGTAGACAACCTGCGAACCATCACCAGGACGCCTGTGGGCAGAGTTGCGTTTTCGCAGTCTTGTGTTATGCTGTGTTCCTGAATCCGGGGTTGATGCCTGCGCAAGTTTCAAGGGTGTGTAGACTCTCCCGGTTCAACGTTCTGAAGAGCTTTTTACATCGAAAATATGACTGAAGCAATTGCCGACTTAGTTGTCGCTCACCCCATGGTGAAATTTCAGCGCCAAGTTGAGTCTCTAGTTAAAAAGTCCAAGGTGGTTCGCCCCAGCGATCCGATTTGGAAGATAGCATTCTTGTTTGGCGACGAATGGTCTCACTGGAAGCAAGAGCTGGAAGAGTTCGACTTTTCCACTCAAGACCCAATTCAGGATCTGCTTTCGGTACAGTCTTGGGAAGAAGACTAAGCACTCGATGCCGCCATCCAGATTAGTTTATGCAGGTGGGCCGGGCACCTCGTCCGCACAGGCAGAGCACCTGCCCTAGGAGTTGTTACGATTGGCGCGGGATTGCTATACGTTGTCAAGACGTTGTCCAACAGCTACGCTACCCCGCCATCGACAGCATATCGGGCTGAAGTTTAATCCGCACAAGAATGGCCGTGATGTTGTCATGGCCATTTTTTTCGTTGGCTAGATCGATGAGCTGGGCTACGCCGTTGTCTAAGTTGGACTTAGAACTCAACAGACCGGCAATGTGAGTATCGGTATGCCGCTCGAGCAGATCGTTGTCGCTCAGGCCATCGGAGCACAGGATGAGTAGGGTATCTTCGGTGATCTCGTGGTAGGCAATGCTGGGAACGAGGTCTTCTTCGCCTCGCGGGCCAAGGGCCTGGGTGAGCTGGTATGCGTCGGGGCGGGCGTAGGCCAGCGATGGCTCTACGCCGCGATTGATCTCGCGCTGTCCTACCTCGTGATCGAGGGTGAGCTGCCGCAAACCCAGGCGTTTGTTGTAGCTGTACATGCGGCTGTCGCCCACGTGCACCACGGCAACGTCGAGGTTGTGGAGCAATACCATCACCAGGGTGGTGCCCATGCGTCCTACCCCCGATGTAGCGTTAGACTGGTTGATATCAAAGATGGTCTGGTTAGCCGTGACCACGGCTTGGGTGAGGGTCTCTTGGTCGGGCAGGCGATCGCTGCCCCAGTGCTGGGTCAAATACTCTCGCAGGGTGCGCACGGCCAGTTGACTGGCGACTTCGCCTGAGGCATGGCCGCCCATGCCGTCGCATAAAATATAAAGCCCTTTGGAGCGCAGAATGGTGCCCTGGGGGCCGCTGACCTTTTGCAGCTGCGTCTGGGTAAAGAACCAGTCTTCGTTGTGGTGGCGCTGCTGGCCAACATGGCTTTGACCGGCATCGTCGAGGTGTGCCAGCTTCATGGGCAAGACCATGGTTGGCGTTTCCATGAGCCCGTTGCCGTCGTCGTCGTCCAGAAGTTCCTGGGTGTCAAAGGCGGCATCTGGGTCGAGGTCTAAAGCGGTGGAGGGCAGCTCAAGCTCGGGGGCGGCCTCGGGGGCCTGGGCCGCTTCCTGGGAGTCAGCCCAGGCGATGGAGGAGACGTCAACCGATGGCGGCAGAGGATAGTCTTGGGCCGCTTGGGCCAGGGCATCTTGCACCTGCTCAAGGTCGTTTAAAGTGCCCTCGCCTACGCGGTCAATGAGGGTCTGTACTTTGGCGGGGAGGCAGGTTTGCCCCGTATTGAGCACCGCCTGCCACATCTGTCCCAGATTGTGCAGAGGCAGGGGCGAGGGGCTAGGTACCTGGTCGATTTGGGTGAGGCAGAGCAGATTGTTTTCGTTGAGGGCGAGGCGCTGGGGGGTTAGCAGGGTGGCCTGGCCCTGCCAGGGTGCTAAAGCCTGCCACAGCAGCGTGGTCTCAAACAACCACTGAATCTGCTGGAGCGGATCATCGATCGCGATCCACCCCGCCGCCAGCGGCAGCCAGGAGCTGCGGTCTTCAATCAGCAAAATAGTGCGCTGGGGTGTTTGCCAGGCGTGGTGCAGTTCAGGCACCGCCGGGAAATAGTCGGCCTGGAGAGCCAGGTAGGGATAGGCTCCGGCGGGAACTGAGACAGCTAGGGGATGCTCGGTCGGATCGAGGTTGGGGGTCTCTAACCAGGCTGCCTGGAGAGCTTGTAGGGGTGCCTCAGCCTCGGGCCGGGTGTCAATCACTATCAGGGGAGCAGCGCCAAAGGATGCCGAGGTTTCAGGTCGGGCCAGAAACCGATAGCGGCGATCGCCGTCGAGGTAGCCCTCGGCATCGAGATCGCCAGGGGCGATTCCGGGACGGATCGCTTCGCGAATCGCCGCCGCCCCCGGATTTGGTATATCTATTACTCGCCAACACTGAAGTGGCTGGCCACACCGTTTGCAGAACCGCTGTGAATCGGTATTGTCAAACTCACAAAAAGGACAAGTTAGCATCCTAGCTGATGATCCAAAAGTTAGGCTGGCCAGCTAGCGAGTGGGGCCACAACACATCGCTAGGCATCGAACTTGGTGCGGCAGTAGGCAATGGGCAGGCCCTTTGCAATCGGTCAATGCACCCCTTGAAGCAAGCAAAGCTTCACCGCTGCACGATAAGTATCGCACGGGTCACCTCTGGGTCGTCCATTGCAAGCTCATGGTAACTTAATGCCCCTGCCCTGGCCTATCTAACCCATTGATTCTTGACCCAACCTCAGCCAAGTTGCCGAGGGCCGCAATTCTAGAGCTGCTGCAGCCACCGCTGCTCGGCGGCGGTAGCGTGTCGCCACTGGCCGGGCTGGAGCTCACCCAGGCGCAGATGGGCGATCGCCTGGCGCACTAGCCGCAGCGTAGGATGGCCAACAGCTGCCGTCATGCGGCGCACCTGGCGGTTTTTGCCCTCTTGCAGAGTAATTGCCAACCAGGCGGTGGGAATGCGTTGGCGGTAGCGAATCGGTGGGTCGCGATCGGGCAGAGGCGGGGCGATCGCCAACCGTTCGACCTGACAGGGGCGGGTGCGGTACCCCTTAATACTCACCCCCTGCCGCAGCTGCGCCAGAGCCGCCTGAGTCGGCACCTGTTCGACCTGGGCCCAGTAGGTGCGGGGGTGCCCAAAGCGGGGTTCGCTGAGGCGGTGCTGGACTCGACCGTGATTGGTCAACAGCATCAGCCCCTCGCTGTCAAAGTCGAGGCGGCCCACCGGATACACATCGGCAATGGGAATAAAGTCTTTGAGGGTAAGCCGGGGGGCTGAGCCAGGGGCTGGGGGAGTGCTCCCGGCACTGAACTGACTGAGCACGTTGTAGGGTTTGTAGAACAAGACGTACTGGTATCCCATGGCTCTAATGCAATCTATGTATTAATCTGCAACATTTCATTGCAACACTTGTGGAAATGTTGAGAAACCATGGTCGTTAGGGTGAGGCCGATATGCTGATCTCTAATAGGACTGATTCTGGCAGGACAACACCATGGATACCGGAAATAAGTATCGCTTCGCTTGCACCCTCACCTTTGGCGACATCTATGGGCAAATTATCGCCTGGCTGGTAATTTTGTTTGTCAGTTTGGCGGCATCCCTGGCGCTGATGGGAGCCCGGCAGCCGATCTTTGCCCTGGCCACCGTAGGGCTAATTTTGGTGCTGTCGCTGCCGTTTTTGCTGTTTGCCTTTGTCACTACGCTGCTCAACCACATTGAGTTTGAGCCGGTAGATGCCAGTGAAGCGGCCTCCAGCCGACCCGATCGAGGGGTGGCCTCATCTACGCCGGCGCGGGCGATGAGTTAGGGCGCTGACGGGGTGGGGGCAGGTTCGGTGGGCATCGGCTGAGCGGGAGCGGGCTCTACAATATCGCTGCCGCTGGCCTCTGGGGTCGCCTGGCTCTGAACCGCCATCTGCCCAATTTGATCTTTAAACTGTGCGGGGGCTAGGGTCGTGGCCTGGGCAAAGAGCGCCTGGGAGGTTTCGGTATCGCCCTGATCTCGCAGCACCAGCGCCTTGGCCAGAACGGGGCGAAAATCTTCGGGGGCGGCGGCGATGGTTTCGTCGTATAGAGCGATCGCCTGGGCTGGGCTGTTGTTCTCGACATGTACCTGAGCCAGCAGCAGCTTCACCGAAGTGGGGTCAAAGCCAGCTGCGCCGTCTGTCTGTAGCTGATCGGCGGTTTTGAGGGTGTCTTGCAGCAGACCAATGGCCGCCTGGGGCCGCCCTTGCTCAACCAAGAGCACCGTGAGGCCCTGAAGGGCATTCATGTTGCCGGGCTGCTGATCGAGTACCTGGCGGTAGGTCTGGGCTGCGCCCTCAAGATCGCCCATCTGCTGACGGGTTTGGCCTAGCAGCACCGCGTAGTCGGGCACATCGGGGTTGAGGGCAACCAGCTTCTCGAGGGGAGCGACTACGCCGTCAATGTCCCCCAGCTGAATGCGGGCATCGATCAGCCCCTGGAGGGCAGTTTGGTTATCGGGTTCGCGTTCTAGCACGAGTTCGTAGCCTCGAGCCTGGGCTTCGAGATCGGCCTGCATGGCGACGGGGTCGGCAGCGGGATTGGCATCGGCGGTGCTGCTGGCGCGGCGATTGCCGTTGCTGCCCAGAATCGGCAGCAGCGACAGCGATAAAAAGGCCGCCAATGCCAGGGTTAAAACGGTGCCAACGAGCCAACGGTTGCGATTTGCGGTCACGGGTCTACCTCATCATGGGAGCGACGCGATCGCCTACAAGGGGGCGATCGCAAACAGACGTGCAGAAAAATGATCTTAACGTTTTACCCTGGGGTTGAACCTGGGCTTTAGGCCCCCCAGGCCATAGACAGGGCTACACTAGCAAAGAAGTTGCCAAAAAGCTCAGAAACAATACGGATTGCTAACCGTCTCCGATGGAAAATTAGGACAGTTGCTTGGTTCAACGGCCCACTGGCGGCGACAGGGAACCTCCTGGGGTTAGACAATAGTCCTGAGGAAGTTGGCCTGGCCCGTTTGTGAAGTCTTTGATGGGTTGCATTAGCGGCTTAAATATTTGCCCTGGCATGCACATTAAAGGGTGAATGTTACGCTAGGCTTACAGGCTAAGTCAGGCGCAGAGTTGCCGTTGCGCCGGGTGACCGGTTGATGTTGAGAGGGAGATCGGTGGTGTCATGGGTTCTGCAGAGCAAGACGCTTTTAAAAGCGACGCTAACGCTAAGGATAGTCACGAGAAAGGGACAGCCTCCGCTGCGGATAGACCATCGCTCATGTCGCCTCCCCAGCGTCCGGTACGTCCGGTGCGTCCCGCCCCTGCCCCCGAGACGGTGGCTGTTAAACCGCTGGCCAAGGGAGCTGACACCGCTGTGGTCATGCCCAAGGCAACCTTAGCCAACAAGACTAAGGTGCCGGAGCCTGTGCTGCCGGAGCCTGACCCCGCCGCCTATCGCTACCAGCCGATTGCGCCCCCCAGCGAACCCATGCAGTACCGGGCCATCGGCCTGGTGCGAGGCACCTACGAACCCAGCGAGGCCGATCAGCTCAACCGGGGCAATCTGACCACCGAAGATGGCCACGTAATCGATTCGGTGCTGCTCGGGCGCATCACCAGCCTGGTGAAGAAACATATCGATCTGACTGTTCCCCACCTCTGGGTCGTCTATCCCCGCACCCGGCGCGAGCTAGACAATGACGACCAGGATCTGCACTTACAAATTGTGGGGGTTTGGGAGCCTGAAACCCTGGGTCTGCCCGGAGAAACCCCCGCCAGCGAAGACGGGGACGACGCTGAAGAAGCCGACTCGGAAAAGCCGGATTTGGCCGATCTGCCGCCGGTAGACGATAACTTCTTCTCCATTCGCGGTGAGGTGGTGAAATACACCCCCGAAGATCAGTGCATTGCTGTCAAAATCTTGCAGGGGGCCAAGCGTACCCCAGGTGCGTCTAAACCGTTTAAGCTGCTGCTCCACGGCACCATTGAGGGTCGCACCGTTGGCTATTTCTGGGACTTTAAAGTCAAGCGCGAGGCCAAAGTACTGGTGCTGAGCGAAGCCTCGCCCGTCGGCATTGTGCCGCCCAAGAAGCGAGCCAAGGGCAGCGGTGGCGCTGGCCCCCGCCGAGGTAAGCCCGGCATGCGCAGCGGGCCAGGGGGCAGCCGTCCACCCATGCCCAGCCGTCGCCCCACCGGGGTTAAAGGCAACGATCCCGGAGCAGATGCTCGTTCCGAGTCGCCCGATCGCCTGACGAGTCGCCCCAAAAAGCGCGATGACACCCCTGAGAGCAGCCCTGAGGCAAGCGCTGAGTAGGCCGGGTTAACTGCCCAGGGCGTCCTGGGGCAAAAAGGCCCGATCCTGGGGGAGAGAGGCTACTGGGGCCGCCAGCTCAAACTGTCCGGCCTCAATCCAGGCTTTTAGCTCATCGGCCACCTGGCGAGCCCTGTAGACGCTGGCCAGCGGTGCTGTACGCACCGGCTGGCCTTCAATGGTAATGCTGCCAGACTTGAGCTGGGCATAGCTGACCAGTCCAAAGGTGGGCCGCACCCGCCGGGGAATGGAGAAATCCATCACGGGGGCGACAATGTCGGCATCCTGCACGGCGCAGTGGGCGGCTACCTGCTCGTTGAGAATGGGGATTGGCACGCCGACCCCGAGCATCAGCGACGGGCCGTAGCCCTTGAAGTAGCAGCCCCGCACCCAGCGGGGCTGCATTTGTTTGGCGTCGCCGATCAGGGCCAGGGTAGCAGCCGGGCCGATGGGGGTGCGGTTGGGCAGCCGCCGCTGCAGCGGAAAGTGCTGGGTGCCCTCCCAGGCGAGGTAGCCAATACCGCCGCCGAAGAAGATGCGGGTACCGATGCCGACGGCCTCCAGGTCAGGATCGTTGAGCAGCGGCGACAGTGCTCCTGGATTGGCGTACACCGCATTGCCGAGGCGGGGCTGAAGGGGGCCGAGGTAGGTGGACAGGGGGCGATCGCCCCCGTTTACCCCCACAATAAAATTCTGGTAGAGCCCACGGGGGCTAAACAGGTAGAACTGATTGATGCTGTCGCGGGTAATGGTGGTCTCCAGGGCGGTGCGGGGGTAGCAGTCGGTGCCGTGGCCCGTGGCCTGGAGCGGCACGCTGCGCCCGGCGATCAGATCGGCAATCACGTGGCCGCCGCCGTGCTCCCGCACGGTTTCGGTATCGCCCAGGTCGGCCCCGCGCCCGGCCACGGCGGGCTGGCTGGCCCCCAGGCAGACATCGACTGCGCCAAAGCCGGCGTAGGCGGGCACCCCATCCAGGTAGCATTCCAGCAGCTTGATGGGCGGGTCGGTGTGGCCCAGGTTGAGTATGGCCCCCGACGATTCCATGGGTTCAAAGGTGCCGGTGACCACTACATCCACCGCTTTGGCGGCGGCGGCAATGCCCTGCTCCTGGGCCTGCACCTTAAAGGCTTCGGCGGTCTGCACCACCACCTGCCCGGCGCGAATTTTGGCGTTGATGCTGTCGATGGTGCGCATGGGCAAGCCTAGGAGTTAGAGCTGCGCCGCAGCCAAAAAAGACTGCCCATCAGCGCCGAGGGGGCCAGCAGCAGTGTTATGACTAAACCTAGGGTGGGGTTGTTTTGAGCCGCCTGAGAACCCGCTAGCGCCACGGGTACCCCGTACTTGATTAGCGCACTCAGGACTGCCGAGAGCCCGATCACCTTGGCTACAAAGCCGACATCAGAACGATTCATAGGTTCAGGCGGGCGATCGCCGCACGTTGAGACAGCACCACTCCTGTCGCCGCCAGAGGGTGGCCACTACCCAGCCGTGCTGCTCGAGGGTGTCGGCCACCAGCTTCGACTGGTCGAGCAAAATGCCGCTGAGAATGCCCCAGCCGTCGGGGGTGACAATGGTGTGCATCTGAGGAATCAGATCCATAATCACCTCCGCCAGAATGTTGCAGACAATGCCGTCTACGGGGGCGTCAATGGCGGCGGCGATCGCCTCCAGACTGCCGTGCAGCAGCGGTAGCTGCTCATCGCTCAGCCCGTTCAGGGTGCGGTTGCCGACAGCGGAATGGATGGCCAAATCGTCGGTATCGGCGGCGTAGGCCCGCCTAGCACCCAGCAGCAGCGCCCCGATCGAGAGAATCCCCGAGCCACAGCCAATATCGGCAATGGTGACGTCGGTCTTCTCGTAGGTGAGCCGCATTTCCAGCGACTCCAGGCAGAGCTGGGTGGTGGGGTGGTTGCCCGTGCCAAAGGCCACGCCGGGGTCGAGGCGCAGCACGAGGCGATCGTTGTCGGGCGGGGGCTCTAGCCAGGCGGGGGTAATGAGGAAGCGATCGCCAATCGGTTCGGGCTGCCAGTGGTCTTTCCAGCTCTTAGACCAGTCTTCCTCGTCGATTAGCTGCCAGCTGATGCGGGGCAGCGCCAGATCGTTACAGAGGGCGTCTTGTTTGATCAGCAGGGCCATGGCCGACAGGTCGAGCAGCTCTAGCCGATGCTGCGGGAAATAGGCCTGCACCACGCAGGATGAACCCCGCTGCTGGGTCGAGGTGCCCTGGCTGCCAAAGCTATCAAACCGCCAAAAAACCGTGTCCTCCAATGACGGATCGCACAGTACCTTTACTTCCCACCAGGTGTTGACCACGGCCATCTAGGGGCTGCCTCACAACGATCAAACTCAGGCAAACTTAGGCTAACGCGCTACCTCTGCCCTGCGCTCATAACCGTAACCCCGTAGGGTGGGCACCGCCCACCGCCGACCTTCTGGACAAGCCAATCGCCGTTGCCTTTGCCCATCCTACAGGGTTTCTCAAACCTACAGGTTCACCGTGTAGGCATCGCGAATGCCCGGCACCTTGAGAATTTCCTCTAAAATGCCCTCCGGCAGCGGGTCATCGAGGCTGAGGGCCATGACCGCATCGCCGCGCACAATTTTGCGGCCCACCTGCATGCTGGCAATATTGACGTTAAAGCTGCCCAACAGCGAACCAATTTTGCCGATAATGCCCGGCATATCGCGGTGCAGGGTAAACAGCATGTGCTGGGTCGGCGGCACGTTGATGGGGAACTCGTCGATGTCGGTGACGCGAATCTCGCTGCCCCCCAGCAGCACGCCCGTGACGGAGTGCTCGCCCAGGCTGCCCTTGGCGGACAGGTTCAACGAGCCCGTGTAGTCGCGAATGTCGGCATCGCGGGTTTCAATCACGTGAATGCCGCGCTCTTTGGCTTCAATGGAGGCGTTGACGTAGTTGACCCGCTCCTGCAGGGCGTGGGAGAGCAGCCCCTTGAGCGCCGCCACCATGATCGGCTGAGTATCGCCCCCGGCAATGTCGCCCTGGAGGCGCACCGTCAGTTCTTCGACCCGGCCTCCGGCCAGTTGCCCTACCAGGTTGCCCAGGGTTTCGGCCAGTTGCAGGTAGGGACGCAGCTTTTGCATCACCTCGGGGCGCAGGCCGGGGATATTCACCGCCGATCGCGCCGGTAGCCCCAGCAGCACATCGCGAATTTGCTCGGCCACATCGATGGCCACATTCACCTGGGCCTCTTCGGTGGAGGCCCCCAGGTGGGGGGTGAGAATCACCGCTTTGTCTAGCTCCCGCAGCTCCGACTCGCCCAGGGGTTCAGACTCGTAGACATCCAGGGCCGCGCCGCCGATGGTGCCCTCACGCAGGGCCTTGGCCAGGGCGACTTCGTCAATAATGCCGCCCCGAGCGCAGTTGATGATCCGCACCGTCGGCTTCATGGTCGCCAGGGCTTTCTCATCGACTAAGTGGGTGGTCTCGGGGGTCTTGGGCAGGTGCAGGGTGATGTAGTCGGCCTCGCGGAACAGCAGGTCGAGCTCCACCAGGCGGCAGCCCAGCTGCTCGGCCCGCTCCGCCGAAATAAACGGGTCGTAGGCCAGCAGCTTCATGCCCATCGCCCGCGCCACGGTGGCCACGTGGGAGCCGATTTTGCCCAGGCCCACCACCCCCAGGGTTTTCTTGTAGATCTCAACCCCGGTGAAGTCTTTGCGCTTCCATTCGCCCGATTTCACGGAGCGATCGGCGCTGGGAATGTAGCGCGACATCGCCATCATCATGGCCAGGGCGTGCTCTGCCGCCGCGATGGTGTTGCCCTCGGGGGAGTTGACTACCACAATGCCCCGCCGGGTGGCCTCGGGCACATCGACGTTATCGACTCCAACCCCAGCTCGACCAATAATCTTCAGGTTCTGGCCTGCCTCAATCACGGCCTTGGTCACCCTGGTGCCCGAGCGAATCATCAGCGCGTCGTAGTCGCCAATGGCGGCCACCAGTTCCTCTGGAGAAAGGCTGGTGTTGACATCCACCTGGGCAACTTGGGAGAGAATATCGAGACCCGCCTGATCGATGGGGTCGGAAACTAAAACCTTGGGCATGGGTCGGCCATAAAAATGTCACAGGGATCTACTTTACTGCAAAGGTGGAGCGGGGCATTAGTGTGGGGAGTACTTTTGGGGTGGGCGGGTTGATGGGTTGGCGAGTTAGTAGGTTGGCAGGTTGGCAGATTGGGATGTTAGCGGGAAGGTGGAAGAGGTAGCAGGTTGCCAAGTTGGGACATTAGCGGGGGGAGTGATCAAATTTTTGTGTGAATCCCGGCTCTTAAAAACGGTAAATCAAGGGTTTCAGCCCCATCAGGCACGATTTTCTGAACAATCCCTAGCGGGTGCAACCTCTCCAACCCTCAACCCTTTAACCCTTCACACCTTCAACTTCAACCCTTCAAACCTCTACACCTTCAAACCCCTCTAATACCCCAAAGCAGTCAGAGAGCACGACATTAGAAAACAGAAATCCTTCGGGATCGCTGAGGAGCAATCGCTGGGGGGTATCCCAGGTGTCGCCCTCTAGCATGACCCAGCCCTGGGCAATGTGGGGGGCGAGGGCGGCGCGCAGGGTGGCCCAGGTGGTGGGGTCGCAGAGCGATCGCACCTCATCCCCACCGATCCCCTCTTTTAACCGCAAACCCACCATCAGTCGATCTAACAACTGCTCTAGGGGCGGTGTGGGTGGCTCGGTGTGGATGCCCCCAGCGACCTGAAAGTCCTTGACCCACTGGGCGTAAGTGGCCAGGGTGCGGGGGCGGCTAACCCGCTGGAACTGGGTGTAGCTGGTGGCCCCCAGGCCAAAGCCGTAGTAGGGCTGATTGCGCCAGTAGGTCAAATTATGCTGACATTGGTGCCCTGGCTGGGCGTAGTTAGAGACCTCGTAGTGGTCGTAGCCCTGGGCGGTGAGAAAGGCTTGGGCGAGCCGATACATGGTCGCTGTCTGCTCATCGGTGGGCAGGGGCTGGTCGCCCGGCTGGTAGCGTTGGGCAAACACCGTTTGGGGTTCGACCGTGAGGTCGTAGATCGACAGGTGATGGGGGTAGAGGGCGATCGCTTTAGACAAGCCAATTTCCCAATCAGTTATGGTCTGGTGTGGTAATCCCGAAATCAAATCCAGGCTCCAGTTGGGCATGGCGACCTGGTGGAGCCAGTCCACAGAACGGTAAACATCGGCGACGCGGTGGTAGCGGCCACAGCTTTCTAGAATTTCGTCGTTCAATGCCTGAACGCCCAGGCTAATGCGAGTAATGCCTGCGGCCAGATAGCCTCGGAGATGCGCTAGATCAAAGGTGCCCGGATCCATTTCCATGGAGATTTCGGCGGTGGGGTCAATGCCAAAGCGGCGATCGAGGTGGGTGAGGATGGTTTCGAGCTGGGGGACAGAGAGCAGGGAAGGGGTGCCGCCGCCGAAGAATATGGTTTGTAAAGGGTATTCGTTGAGCTTGGGAGTTGTCGCAATTTCTTCGCAGAGCAGAGCTACGTAACGTTCCACGGTGCCGGAAGTTTCGCCCCGCTGGTGGTTGCCCAGCACCGAGATGGGGAAGTCGCAGTAGAAGCAGCGACGGCGGCAAAAGGGAATGTGAACGTAGGCAGAGGCCGGGTGGGCAATCATTGAGAAGGGCTATCCCTGGGAAACGCTGGGCAGGGAGGCCGCTTACATCACGCTAACACTATCGCCGACGTTAAGGATTTGCCCGCCCTGGCCAACGATGTTGGTGTTGACCGCCAGCTTATAGAAGTGGTTGAACCGCGACGGGGGAGCCCAGGCGGGTAGGGTGGCGGCCCGCCGCTGGGAGAAGGTCTTTTGGAAGCTGGCGGTGGCCTGTCCGGTCAGAGTGTCGCGGGTGGGAACGATGCAGCGCTGGCAGGGGTTGATGCCTTCTAGCACCACATCGCCGATCGCGAAGCGCACTGGGCTGCCGTCGTCGCTAAACAGCTGATCTTCCCAGAAGGCCGGTACACCGTCGATTTCTAAATTGGTGCGAAAGCGGCGGCGGGTTTCTTCTAGCGAGAGGCCATGCCAGGCGGCAACGGCTTGCAGGGTGGCAGTGCTGACCACCGTTGGCCCCGCCGCGCTGGTGTCGTCGGGGAAGCCGCTGTCAGGATTGGCCTGAAGCGTGATGGGCTGCTGGAAGTAGTCGCTGAGCCAGGCTTCGAGGTCTGACCGCTGCTGCTGAAGGTGAAAGGTCGCGGCGGGGGGGTGGTCGTCAATGGCCACAGTAATAAACTGGCCATCCTCAGAGAATGTCGATCGCAGGTGGTGGATGTTAGCGGTGCGCTTGCCGTTGACAAAGCGCCCCTGGCCGTCGAAAAGGGCGTAGGTGCGATCGCCCGCCAGCGCCCCACTGGCCAGAACCGCAGCCTGGGAAACCGATACCCCATCCAGCGACTTGACCGGAAAAATGTCGATGCGAGAGAGATGGCAGGGCATAACGACAGGCGGGTAGGCGGTTAAACCGAGCAGTGGGCCTACAGAAAAACCGGAACTCTGAGCTGGCCTAGATACGAGGCTTTGGCCCAAAATTCCGGTTTGAGGATTGCTCTAGAAGCGTTTGCTAGAAGCCCTGGCGGGAGACAAATTTCTCGATATCGGCCTGGGTCTGGTGCAGCAGGTGGTGGCGGCTATCGCCGGTATTGCTGAGGGAGGGCACCAGGTTGCGGGCCTGGAGCGTCATGTGGAGCTGAAGATGGGCGACGTATTCGGAAAAGTCTTCGCGGGTTTCGGTCAGGGCTGGAGCAATCTTTTCTGACAGGGCCACGGGAATAACCTCTCTTCTATTAAACATCGATAACATATGCAACGATATCGAAACTAACATAGGCCCTGAACCGCTCCCAGACCGTGCAACGAAGCTTAACGGTACGTAACACCTGACACAATATCTAGACGGGTACCGTAGGAGTTCAAATGTTCTGACTAAGGCGCTGCCGACTGCTCCAGTCTGTTAGGATTGCCAATAGGATTGCCAAAGCCTTTCGCGACAGCCCCAGTCTGCGCTCCTACTGCGCTAGTATCTACGCTGACTGCTACGCCACCGCCCGCCAAAAGGCAGCGGTCGAGACCGGGCTGCCCCTGGAGATGTTTCCAGAGCAGGTGCCATTTTCTCTAGAATCTGTGCTCGATACCGAGTTTTTGCTCGACTGATGGACACCTATAGCAGCAGTGCAAAAGGCAATTATGAACGCTTGAGTATAAGAGATCTGCGATCGCACTAGAGTTTTGATGCGGCGATCGCGCAGGATGAGTGAAAGAATTTGTGCGCTGAGGTTGTTTGGATAGAAACCTATCAGGGGAGTTGGGTTACGCTGGCACTTTACCCAGCTTCCAATAGATGGAACATTGGCTATACAACTCTCGACTTTTGCTGGTTGTGCCAAAATAGCCCTATAGCGCTGGCGGGGTATGTAGATGACTACCTTAGAGAATATTGTGCGTGAGCTGGCATCTGTACCAGAACCATTGCTCTTGCGGGTGCTGAGTTTTATTCGATTAGTCAAAGGTAGTGCTCCTTTAGCCACTGACGCTTCCCGCGCACCGCGTATTCCGGGTTTGCATGAGGGGCAAGTATGGATGAGTGAGGATTTTAACGATCCGTTACCTGATAGCTTCTGGCTTGGTGACGATGAGTAGGGCTTTGATAGATACCCATGTTTTCATTTGGTGGACTGGGGAGCCGAAGCAGCTTTCTGCACTAGCTCACGATTTTTGGTTAATCCTGAAAACAAACCCGTGCTTAGTTTTGCCAGCATTTGGGAAATGCAAATTAAGTTATCTCTTGGCAAGCTAACGCTAAAAACATCATTACCTGAACTAGTTGAGGATGAAGTTAGCCGTAATGGTTTGAGCCTGTTACCAATTGAGCTAACCCATATTTATGCTCTGAGCAATTTGCTACCTCATCATCGTGATCCGTTTGATCGGTTGTTGATAGCTCAATCTATGGGCGAAGAGATACCCGTTATCAGTATTGATGACAAATTTGATGTTTATGGGATTCAGCGATTGTGGTAGCTATCCCGTAGGCGAGGTAATCCATCACAAGTTGGGCAGCGCGAATGCGGGGGATGCGCTGCAATCTTGCGGGCTGGTGCTCGATTTTTTCGATGTGGGGATAGGTCAGGCTTAACATAGGGCTTTTGCTAGAGCTACTATGGCTGAGGTTGCTTTACAGTATAGTCTTTGCGGCGATCGCAAATGTTGATTTGGCAGAGGTGCCGGGGCTACTGCAAAGGAGTATTTCGTGTTGCTAGCCAGCGTTCAAAAGACTGAGGGCTTTCGCCACTTTGTCTACCGGCTAACAGACCTTCGATGCCAATATGTTCGTCTAAATCGACCCACTCGATCGCGTAACCCTCACCTAAAAGTTGCCATTTTTGCCGTTCTTTTTGGGAAGCGTGGAGTAAACGAGGATACCAGGTTAGAGGAATAATTAAACTTCGTCCATCCACTAAATCTACAGTTAAGGTTTTATCTGTTATTTTAATCAGTGCTGCAAGGGGCTCTGTTTCAAGTACCAAAGTAGTCATGCCAAGCCTCCAAAGAAAATGAAGCTGTAGGGACCGACTTGGAGAACCGTGGGCATTGGTGAGCATAGTATTTGTCTGCTCTCAGTTTAACCTGTCAATACCAACGCTGTAGGTTGGGTTGGCGATAGCGTAACCCAACGAAACTATTGCTGTGGGTTAGGAATACAATCCTTTGAAATTGTTAGGTTCCCTGTATCAACTCAACCTGTAGGAGATCTGCGATCGCTGACGGAGAGATCCCAACCTATGTCGCGAGTGAAGGCCATAGCGGGTTCGCGGTGGCAGGTGACTACTCAATTATATTGGGCACGGCACCCGATGAAGCATGGTACTGAGATTGTTGTGTTTCCTTCGTCAACCCAATCTGCAAGAAAGCTGCGATCGCACTACAGTTTGGCTATTTGTAAGGAATATATTCAACCATATTTTTCCAATCATCGGGTTCTGAAGCTTTGGCGATTAGCTCTAGGTCTTTGACAAATTGGCCAATGGTGCCACCGAGTTGATGGCCGTAAATTAACCCAGAAAAAGGCTTTCCTTCTATCTGCCAGGTTTCGGCTAAAACGCGAAAGCGAATATCTTGAGTAAAGATGACTCGATTGAGCTGAGTTACCCTCGCCAAAAGTTGATCGTCGTGTAGTTCTTGAGCTTCGTCATCGAAGGCGGTGAGTACGTCTATGCCCCGACGCCGCAATTGGTTAGTGATTGCCTGAGGAATGTGGACATCCATATAGAGAGCGATCGCCACTTAAAGCAGCCCTCTAGCTTTCATGCGAGTGTAGAACGGTGACTTGAGTGCCTGGGCCATGCTGGCTTGGGTGTCTTGCCATTCTTGAGAAATTTCTTGGTCGATTTCGTCTTGGTGGTCGAAGTAGTAGCCCATGGTGGCATGGGCTTCGGCTGGGGTTAGGTAGGGGTGCTGGTGGCAGAGTTCTTCGACTGACCAACCGTAGGCGAGGTAATCCATCACAAGTTGGGCAACGCGAATGCGGGGGATGCGCTGCAATCTTGCGGGCTGGTGCTCGATTTTTTCGATGTGGGGATAGGTCAGGCTTAACATAGGGCTTTTGCTAGCGCTGCTATGGCTGAGGTTGCCTTACAGTATAGTCTTTGCGGCGATCGCAAATATCGCTGACGGAGAGATCCCAACCTATGTCGCGAGTGAAAGCCATGGCGGGTTCACGTTGGAAGGTGACTACTCAATTATATTGGGCACAGCGCCCGGTGAAGCGTGGTACTGAGATTGTTGGGTTTTCTTGGTCAACCCAACCTATAAGAGAGATCGCACTGTCAAGGAAGTCGAGTTCTCCTAGCGCGCTGCCCAACCCACATAAGCTTACATTTTTGCCAGCAAAAATATCACGAGGCTATTGGGGCAAATTCATAATTAGCCCAGTAGAATAATCAAAATGATTATTGATTAAGATTATTAAGGCGTCCATAAAGTCTTTATTTTCTTTTAAAAATCGTAGAAAATCGCTATATGCTGTATCGAAAAATTCTGTTGGCATAAAGCCAAAGTCATCATATTTATACCTGGAGACTTTTCTGTCCGAATTCGCTTCATACAAAACCGAATCGAAGTAGAATCCTAAGTCCTTCATTATACTAAAGTCATTCTCTTCAAAACCACCCCAAATCATTGGGACTACAACTCCAAATGGTTTTCCCATATAATATTTATCAATTACGTCATTTAAATTTGGTTTTGTTCCATCCCAAGCTAATACGCCGACATACAATTTATCGGCAAGAGTGTTAGAAAATTTGAAATGCATTCTATATGTAGGGAGCCAGCCATCTCCGTTGACCTCATGAACCTGTCGATATAGAGAAAGAAGGATGTTGCGTGGTGAGAAGCACTCTATATTGAGATTAAAATAGTCATTTCTTTCGATGTTATGTTGAAGAATAATATTAACATGATTGAGCCATGTTTTATTGTCATAAAGTACTCGCTTTACTCCTAATCTTATCTCTTCTATTTTTGAAATATTATCTGAATTTGATTTACTCCTGAACATTACGCCATCAGAACCTTGTCCGCCTGACATCTCAGAAACAATAACCGAATCTTCAAGTAGATCATTTTGGCCAAGAGCTCCGAACTTTAGAATTTTATCTATAGTCCACTTTTCTTCTTCCAAAAGCTTAGTAGAAAATTTAGCGGGATAAGATATTTCGACCTCTTGAGAAAAAGGATAGGGGCTTAAGTTATTAATCAAATTATCTTCATAAAGTTCTATTTCTTTGCTTTTGTCTTCTAAAGAGTTGACTGCACTCATAATTTCATCATAAACTTCCCTGTTCTTCCTAAGCTTATTAATATAATGAGACTTTGGCAAACGGGTAAACACAGAATAAATGATATAAGGATAATATGGTATTTCCTGTAAATTTACGCTAATTCCTAGTGCCGCAGTTAATTTATCGATCTGCTCACATCCTCTCTCTCTAAGGTCTTTTGGAGCTACCATAATAACTAAAACATAGTCATTAATGCCTTTATGTCTAAAAACGGCATGATGGCTCTGGATGCCTTTTTTAAGATTTTCTTCGTCAGAATAAAGACTTAAGCCATGAATTGGGGAAAACAATCTTTCTCCAATTAAGTTTAACGGGCTTATTCTTTCACAGTGTAATGGTGAAAAATCTTCGGCAACGGTCAGCATGTATCCTCGGACATCAAATTTTACTCTTTTGACAAAAGAAGAAAATGGAACGAGTAATTCCTTCCATTCGGTTGAGACAATTACCACGCTTATCTCTGAATCATTCACTAGTTTGTTTTGCTTCAAAGCCTCAACATACTTAAGTATTTCATGTAGGGCTTCTCTAGATGCTGCATTTGACCTTTTTATCTCGACTACGACGAACCTGTTCTCTGAATCTTTCGCAAGCAAATCAACAAAACCTCTTGTTCCTGAGATGTTGGGCAAATAATACTCTTTCTCAATCAAGATTAGATCGGGAGATATAATTGAAATAGATTCTGCCAACTTATCTCGAATAGTACTTTCATCTAATCTTTCCCGCATATTTGATAGGCCTTTGTTTTTTGATGAATCTTTCTGGCAAATTAAGTTGAGTGAAGTGATAACGGAACTCAAGAATTTAGACTAGTACTAGATTTCACTCCGTTCTGCCTAGTCTATATTCAAAAATGATCGACGTAACACTTCAAAATAGGGGGTTATGCAGAGCTTAATAAGGCTTTCTCGTAAAAATGAGATGCTATATAAAGGAAAGTCCTCGTAACGACCCTAAATCAGGGCAGTATGCAGATCTTGATATGCATACTAGACATTCTGAGAGGGTTTAGGTAAATACTTTAAGCAAATCTTCACCGCCAGCGCTCCTGCTTCTATACGGTTGACGGGGAGCTTTTGTACCACTAATCTCTTAAATTAAGCCGTTCAGCAGAGCGGTGCTTACGCAGAACTCGAAAATCTTGGCGCTGCCTGAAGGTGTGCGACCACCAACAGACAGCTAACCCCGCAAGTCTGACCGGCAGATTGCGAGGCTAAGGTCATGGTACCCTAGCCCCCTCAGTTTGCACTTTAACTGCGGGTGGCTAGGGTTTTCGCGTTCTGTCTTCCTCAACTACATAGGAAAACAGAACCGATGTTTGAATACCTCGACCCCGACGCCTCTGGTGCGTCAAACCTTCCCCCTGCCCAGTCCACCCATTCTCACCCTCACCCAGAGCGAGTGCGCCACCTGCTCTACGGCAGCCGCGCCGCCATCGCCCGCACCATCAAAATCCTCCACGCCCACGGCTACACCGACCCCAACGACTGGAGCGACCCCATCCCCGTGCCGCCCACCAGCGACACCATTGGCACAACCTCAGCGGCCACCGTCTGGATGGCCATCGCCACCAAAACCGTGCTCATCGAGTAAAGCCCCTGCCCCCGACGGCAATGGGGATGCCGTCGGGGGCAAAACGCGATCGCCATCACTACACCAGACCACCCCTCAAACCCGATAAAATAGGCAACCATACCGCCGTTCAGCGACCCAGCCCTCCCCACGGTCTGTGCCACACTGCTGAACGACAGCCCCTAACGCCAACCTATGTCTGCTTCCTCCCCCGCCGCCGACGGTCAGCCCCCCATTCCCGAGCGCTTGGCCAAGCACACCGTGCGCTACGCCGACCACCACTCGGTCAACTGGGACGACCTGACCCCGATGATGCGCCACTACGTGGAAATGAAGGAGCAGTATCCCCACGCCCTGGTGCTGTACCGGGTGGGGGACTTTTTTGAGACCTTCTTTCAGGATGCGATCGCGATCGCCCGCGAGCTCGAACTCGTTCTCACCAGCAAAGACGCCGGTAAGGCGATCGGTCGGGTGCCCCTGGCGGGCATTCCCCACCACGCGCTGGACCGCTACTGCACTCTGCTGGTGGAGCGGGGCTATGCGATCGCCATCTGCGACCAGGTAGAAGACCCCGCCGTGGCCCAGGGCTTAGTCAAACGCGAAGTCACCCGCGTCATCACCCCCGGCACCGTGATCGAAGAGGGCATGCTGAGCGCTAGCCAGAACAACTTTTTAGCCTCAGTAGTCGTGGCCGGGCACCACTGGGGCCTCTCCCACGCGGATGTTTCTACCGGCGAATTTTTAACCACCCAGGGGGAAGACCTCGATCAGCTGGCCCAAGAGCTGCTGCGGCTCCAGCCCGCTGAGGTGCTGTTTCCGGTGGATGCGCCCAACCTGGGGGCGATGCTGAGGCCGGGGGAGCCCTCCGACCAATTGCCGAGCTGCCTGCCGCGCCAGTTTTGCTATACCCTCCGACCCCAAGGCCCCTATAGCCAGAGCGAGGCGCGCCAGCGGCTGCTCCAGCGGTTTCGGCTGCGTTCTCTAGAAGGCCTCGGCTGCGACCACTTGCCCCTGGCGGTGCGGGCGGCGGGGGGCCTGCTGCACTACGTCGAAGAAACCCAGAAAACTGTCCAGGCTCCGCTGCAACCCCTCTGCACCTACACCCTGGCCGCCTACCTGGTGATCGACCACCAGACCCGCCGCAATTTAGAAATCACCCAGACGGCGCGGGATGGCACCTACAATGGCTCACTGCTCTGGGCGCTCGATCGCACCGTCACGGCCATGGGCGGTCGCACCCTGCGGCGCTGGCTGCTGCAACCGTTATTAGATGTCAAAGGCATTCAGTCACGACAGTCCACCATTGTGGAACTATTGCAGGACGGCAACCTGCGCCAGCTGCTCCAGCACAAGCTGAAGCAGATCTACGACTTAGAGCGGCTGGCGGGTCGGGCGGGCTCTGGCACCGCCAATGCGCGGGATCTGGTGGCTTTGGCGGACTCGTTTTTGCGCCTGCCTGACTTGGCGGCCCTGGCAGAAAAGGCAACCTCGCCCTACCTGAAAGCCTTGCAGTATGTGCCGCCGGAGCTTGAGCAGTTGGGGCAAACGCTGCGATCGCACCTGGTCGAAACTCCGCCCCTCTACCTCACCGAGGGCCACCTGATCCGCGATGGGGTCAACGCCCAGCTCGACGACCTGCGCCAGCAGGCGGTGGATGACCAAAAATGGATCGCCGAGCTGGAGCCCGCCGAACGCCAGCGCACCGGCATCTCCACCCTCAAAGTCGGCTTTAACAAAGCCTTTGGCTACTACATCAGCATCTCCCGCGCCCGCGCCGACCAGGCCCCCGCCGACTACATTCGCAAGCAGACCCTGACCAACGAAGAGCGCTACATCACCCCCGAACTCAAGGAGCGCGAAACGCGGGTCTTTAATATCGAGTCAGAAATTAACGCGCTGGAATACGAGATCTTTAACCAGCTGCGGGAAAAAGTGGGCGCACAGGTGGAGCTAATCCGCAAAGTCGCCGCTGCTGTCGCCGCCGCCGATGTGCTGTGCGGACTGGCAGAAGTCGCCATCTTCCAGGGCTACTGCTGCCCCGAGATGGATGAGTCACGGGCGATCGCCGTCACCGAGGGCCGCCACCCCGTGGTCGAGCAGCTGCTCCCGGCGGGGTTCTTTGTGCCCAACTCCAACTATATGGGCACGATGCCGAGCGATCGTGACGCCGCGCACCCCCAAGACCTGATCATTCTCACCGGCCCCAACGCCAGCGGCAAGAGCTGCTACCTGCGCCAGGTGGGGCTGATTCAGCTGATGGCCCAGATGGGGAGTTTCGTTCCGGCAAAGGCGGCAAAGCTGGGGGTGTGCGATCGCATCTTCACCCGCGTCGGCGCTGTCGATGACCTGGCCAGCGGCCAATCGACCTTTATGGTGGAGATGAACGAAACCGCGAATATTCTCAACCACGCCACGCCCAAATCCCTGGTGCTGCTGGATGAAATTGGCCGGGGCACCGCCACCTTCGACGGCCTCTCCATCGCCTGGGCGGTAGCCGAGCACCTGGCCGTGGAGCTCCAGGCCCGCACCATTTTTGCCACCCATTACCACGAGCTGAATGAGCTGGCGGCCCTGGTGCCCAACGTCGCCAACTACCAGGTGACGGTGAAAGAAATGCCCGACCAGATTATCTTTCTCCACCAGGTGCAGCCCGGCGGGGCCGACAAATCCTACGGCATTGAGGCGGGGCGGCTGGCGGGGCTGCCAGCCTCGGTGATTCAGCGCGCCCGCGACGTGATGCGCGAAATTGAGCGCCACAGCACCATCGCCGTGGGCCTGCGGGGGGAGGTGCCCAAACCTGCCAAACCTCGCCGTGCTAGAGAGGCCGCTGCGTCCTACGATCCCTCCGAACAGCTCGATCTGTTTGGTAAGTAACCGTTGCTGAGCAATATAGCCATGGTCAATGGGCTTAAGACATTCAGCAGCCCCAGGAACGTTCAAACGTTTGAACGTTCCTTTAGAAAATGTCTTAACCGGACTGGCTACCGCTGTAACCACCGCCCAGTTCACAGAGCCCGGCCAGCACAAACAGCAGCAGTGATTGAAGCATAGGGTCGTTGTGGGTCGTTGTGTAGGGGCCGACCGCGCCGGAAGAGCTGCCCCAGGGCGCGGCTTAGGGTGCGGCAGGGTCGCGTTGCTTAAAGATGACATGCAGGCCCGATCGCGGTCGCAGGGTGGGGATAGGCGTCATTTGAAGATTTTGACCAGGGACTAAACTCCAGGTGTAGTGGCGCAGCAGATGGGCGGCTACCAGCTTGATCTCCATCTGGGCGAAGGCCAGGCCCAGGCAGACGCGGGGGCCGCCACCAAAGCCCACCAGGCTAAATTCGGCGCGCCTGTGCTCGGCTCGCTCGGGGCTAAAGCGATCGGGGTCGAAGGTTTCGGGGTTGGTGTAGATGGTGCGATCGCGGTGGGCCGCATTGATGCGGTACAGCGCCATCCAGCCCTCGGGCACGCGGTAGCCATTAAACTCAAAAGCTTTGACCACGCCACGAAAACCGCCGCCCACAGGTGGATAAAGCCGCTCTACCTCTTTGACAATCTGATCGAGGTAGGGCATTTGCCGCAGGTGATCCAGAGCGATCGCGCCGTTTGTCGCCATCAGGGTCGCCTGCTCCTGCCGGGCCTGCGCCCAAACGCTGGGGTGCTGTGCCAGGGCCATGACCAGGGAGGTCAGCATAGATGTAGTGGTTTCGTGCCCGGCAAACAGCATCAGTAGCGCCTGCACCTTAATTTCGCTCAGACTCAGGCGGTTGCCCGCTTCGTCTTCGCTCTGCACCAGCAGGCCAAGGGCGTCGTGGGTGGGGTTGAGCTGGCGATCGCGCACCACCTGCTCAATGTGGTCGAGCAGCCGATCCCGCGCTCGAATCGCCCTGCCAAAGGGCGTCCAGCCCCAGCGCAGGGGGGGCGCAAACAGACCCGCCGTCAGCGCCGTAAACCACTGTGAGAGCTGCGCCGTTTCGGCTCCCGGTGCGCTGCCCAGCAGCAGCGTGCTGGCAATGTCGAAGGTGAGCTGCTTCATTTCGTTGAACCAGGCGAACTGGCCCAGGGTTTCCCACCGCTGAGCGTAGCGTTCGGTCAGGCTCTGCATGGTGTCCACATAGGCCGCCAGGGCAGGGCCATGGAAAGCGGGCATGAGCAGCTTGCGGTTGCGGCGGTGTTCGTCGCCCTCCTGCAAAAAGAGCGACTCCCCCAGCAGTTCTCGAAAGGTGCCGGGCCAGCCCTCCCGCCACGAGAAGCAGTCCATGTGGGTAGAGAGCACAAACTGGTTGGCCTCTGGCCCCATCATTACGACGGTGGGGCGGCCCAGCAAACGGGTTTTGAAGATCGGCCCATACCGGTCTCGGCGTTTGTCGGCAAAGTTGGGATCCAGCAAAAAGTTGAGGGTTTCACCCACCACGGGCAGCCCAAAGCTGCCGGGGGGTAGGAGCGACCGGTCTGAGGTAGAAGAGGCCATACACAGCGGCAGAATGCGGGGGCACCCGATCAAAAGCACCGACGCTTTCTAGCGTACCGCAAGGGCCGTTTGGGTTCGCTAGCGATCGCCGGATCGCTGCCAAAGATTTAGCTCCGGCACGTCCACCGCAGGCGGCAGGCTCAGCAACCAGTCGATGGCGGAGGTAATCACCGCGATCGGGATTGGCGTCTGCGGCCCGAACCGACCCTCCTCAATGTCGAGCAGAACTTCCTCGGTGGCCACATTGCCGGGGTTGATGACGGTGAAGCCAATATTCTGACCGCCCAGGGCCAGCCGCAGCGACTGCACCGCCCCTTGCAGGCCAAACTTGGCGGCGGTGTTGGCCACCTCGGGCGAGGCGCAGTTGTCTAGCCCGGTGAGGGCACCGATGTAGATGGCGCGGGGGTTGACGGCCTGGGTCAGGTTCGCCGCCAGGGCGCGGGTGATCTCGATCGGGGCAATGGTGTTGACGCCGATTACAAAACGGGTTTCGCCGTCGGAGCTGGCCATGAAGTCGTAGGCGTCGGTAAATGCGCCTGCTTCCCACACGCCGCCCATGAACAGCAGGGCGTCGAGGGGGGTGTTGCCCAGGGCGCGGGCGATCGCCCCGATGCCCTCTGGCCCCGAAATATCGGCCTGGATCCACTCCCCCGCCACTGCCGGGCTGCGGGACACAGACCAGACCCGGTCGCCTCGGTTGGCACAGTGCCGGGCCACCGCCGCCCCAATGCCGCGACTGGCTCCGACAACGACAACGGTTTGAGGGGCTGGGGTCATAGATCTACGGCGAGGTTTCAGGTATAGCCACAGTCAATCGGGTTAAGACACTCAGTAGCCTGAGAAACGTGTGAACGTTCACACGTTTGAATGTTCATAGTTTGTCTCGATGTCGTCAGCCGTTTGACTATGGTTTACCATCAGCAGTCCACCGAGGGCAATGGCGATCAGCGGCAGGCCAAACACCCAGCGCTGGCGATCGCGCGCCCGATCCTTCAGCGCTTCCTGCACAAACGACTCGCCCTTCTCCATCTCCTGGTAGGAAAGGGTGTAGGACGACAGCTCCCGCAGGCGGTCTTCGCTGAGGGGCTCGCCCTGCCAGCGGCTGTCGCGCTCTAGCTGGGTGAGCTGCTGAATGTGGGCCTGCATTTCGACCTCGCCAAGGGTGGCCTCCGCTGCTAGTTCGCGCTCGGTGTCGGTCAAAAAGCGATCTTGCAGTGCCGGGTAGTAGTGCTCGATCAGACCCAGCAGGGGCTGGTCGGCGTGGGGGTTGACCATCAGCCACAGCCCCGACAGCAGGGCTAGGCCCAGGCTTCCCATCCCCAGGGTTCTAGCCGCCTGGGCGAGAATGCGGCGGCGCTGATCTGGCGAGGCGAGAATTAGCGGTTGCAGCAGGGTGGCGATCGCCAGCACGGCCCCAAAGGTGCAGACAATGGTGGCCCCGGTGGGCAAATCGCCCAGGTAAGAGGCCCCAATGCCCACGGCGCTGGTGACTAGCCCCACCGTCCAGCCCAGCAGCAGCTTGAGCCAAACCCGGCTGCTGTAGAGGGTGCCGATGGCCGCTGGAATGATCAAAAACGAGAAAACCAGCAAAACGCCTGCGATCGCCACGGAGCTGGTCACCACCACGCCAAAAGAGACGTAAAACAAAAAATCCCACAGCCACAGCCGCCACCCTTTAGCGATGGCCTGCTCGGGATTGAGGGAAATGGTCAGGAAGCGATCGCGGCAGAGCCAGTGAAACATTCCCACCGCGCCGTAGAGCCCCACCACCTTGAGCAGGTCGCCCTCGGTGGTGGTGAGCAGGCTGCCCACCAGAATTTGCTTAATGTGCTCGGCCCCCTGGGGGGAGCGATCGATCAGCAAAAATGCCGCCGCCGCCGACACCACATACACCACCCCAATGAACGTTTCCTGGGATACCCGCCCGCTCCACTGGCGGCTGAGGGAGAGAATCGCCGCCCCCGCCACCGTAAACGCGAGGGAATAGCCGTAGGCCGCCGGCGTCTGGGGCAGGTGGCCCAGCATAAAGGCCACCGTCGCCCCCAGTGCCGAGATCTGGGCCAGGGCCAGATCGACAAACACCACATTGCGGCTGAGCACGTGAATGCCCAGGTAGGTGTGAATGCCGATCAGCACCAGGGCGACCAGAAAGGGAATCGTCAGCAGTTGCAGTGCGTCTTCCATCTCAGCTTCCTCCTATAGGCCATAGTCGCCTGGGTTGGGACATCTAGAAACGTTTGAACGTTCAAACGTTTGAACGTTTGGGGGGGAATGTCTTAACCGGACTAACTAGAGCTATGCAAGCCCTGAGCCTGAAACGCCTGCACCAGAGCACTGATGTTGTAGTCAAACAGCGAGAAATAGTCCGCCGCTCCCGGCACCGCCCCCACCGACGAGATCAGCTCGACGACGGTGGCCCCGGTTTTGCCGTGCAGCAGGTTGGGCACCCGCTCCGACTCGTAGGGTTCTTTGACAATCAGCGGCACGTGCTCGGCTTTGATCGTCTTTATCAGCTGGGCCAGGTGGGCCGGACTGGGCGGAATGCCCGGTTTCGGCTCGATGTAGTCAACCACATTGAGCCGAAACCGTCGCGACAGGTAGGGCCAGCTGTTGTGGTAAGCGATGATCGGCTGCCCCTGGTAGGGGGCCAACTGCTGCTCCCAATCGGTGAGTTTGGCCTGCAAGTCGGCGACGAACTGGGCGCGGTTGGCTTCGTAGGTGGCGGCGTGGTCGGGGTCAATGCGATCGAGCCCCTCCATGATCGCCCCGGAGATCGTGACACCATTGAGCGGGTCGAGCCAGTAGTGGGGGTTGCCCGCCCCGTGGGTGTGGCCCTGCACCGGGGCAATAGTGGTGGCCCGCGCCTCCAGCAGGGGAATGCCCTTGGAGGCATCGACGTAGCCCGGTCGGTTGGGCTGGAGATTGGGATTGTCGATCTCTTTCAGCAGCTGGTCGATCCACAGGTCGTGGTCGAGGCCAATTTTGACCACCAGCTGGGCCTGCTTGAGCTGTTGCAGGTTGGCCAGCCGGGGCTCAAAGGTGTGGGGGTCTTGGGCGGGCGGGGCAATGCTGGTGACATGGACGCGATCGCCCCCGACGATCTCCACCAAACTCTTGAGGTCGGAGGTGGTGGTGACCACCTCCAGCCGTGGGTCGGCGGCGGCAGCGGCGGCCTCGCCAAAGAGCAGCCCAGCCCCAAAGGCCAGGCCCAAAACCAGCGAAAACAAACGTCGTAGCATAAATGAATTTTCAATTCCTCAGGTTTCAAGAGCTAGTTTGTAGGTTGGGTTGACGAAGGAAACCCAACACATTCTTAGTCATTTATTTCACCTGCTTCAGCAATCGCTTTGTCAACGGCCGCTCCACTCCGCCGCTTGCAAATGTTAGCATTGACAAGAAAATCCTAATTACAGGCTGGAGTAAATGGTTTTTAGCGATGTGGTCGAAGTTATCAAAAATCTTTCCACAGATGAAAAGCGCGAAATTCAGCTGTTGTTGCAGCAGTACCTCCGCGAAGAGCGCCGTGATGAAATACATGCCAACTTTGAAGTTGCCCAGGCAGAACATGAAAACAGGGGACTTACCTTTTCCTCGGACATCCATGAATTAAAACAAATGGTTGAGGATTAATCTGTGGAAGTCAGTTTTAGTTCTCCCTTTAAGCGGGTCTTTAAAAAACGCATCAAAGGAAACGCAGAACTAGAGGCCAGGTTTTGGCAGAAGCTAGAGCAGTTTACAGCAGACCCCTTTCATCCAAGCTTAAAGACCCACAAGCTATCGGGCAAATTAAAAGACCTTTGGAGCTTTAGCGTAGATTACGATGCGCGAGTAATTTTTTATTTTACAGAAGACGACAAAGCTGTCTTCATTGATATTGGTAGTCATGACGAGGTTTATTGAGCAGTAGGGCTTTTGCCGAAACCGTCTGTTATCCCAAAGATTAACGTTGGCGAACCATTGACCTCTCGGCACCACAACATTAGCTGGTGGGCGGTGCCCACCCTACAAGTCAACGGAAAATTATTCGTAGGGTGGGTTAGGCGATCGTTCTCCCTTGCCCCCGCCGTTAACCTGTCGCTTCGCCGTAACCCACCGCCCACCCATGGCCAGAGGCTCGATTTGAGTGAGCGGTGGGTCGGGCGATCGGGCTGCGGTGCAGGGATAGAGCCAATAGCGATGACCCATCCTACAGAGCATTTCCTCCTGGGAGGGGGAGGGGTGGGTTAAGCCTCGTCGACCCAGAGGCTCTTGGGAATGACGCAGTGGAGGCTCTTGGCATCGGCGGCGATCGCATTCAGTCGGCAGTCCATGGCGATACTGGCCAGGCCGTAGGCATCGAGCCGCGACAGTCCCTTCTTCTCCTGGAGCTGGGCCATCATGTCGAGGGAGGCGGCATCCATGATGGCGTTGAGGTCGTCGCCTTCGGTGAAGGCCACGAAGTAGTCATCGGTTTCTGCCGTCGGATAGGCTACCGTCTTGGTGGCGGTCACATCCTTGGGGTTGAGGCAGTGGACGCCCTTGTTGATGTCCACCACCTGGGAGACGCGGCAGTCTGACACCGTGGGCATCAGGGCCTCGGCTTCGGCGGCAGAGATCTGGCGCTGCGCGGCCAGAAACTCAATGGTTTCGGCCTTGGCAATGTCCAGAGCGATGTTGAGGTCGCGATCGACTCCGAGGCGGATCCAGTCGGTAGGGGTTTCGATCTGGGGCCATTCAATCGACTCGCCTTTGATCAACTCCACATTCAGCACAATCTCTTTGAAGGCTGACTCCAGGGCCGTCAGGTTGATCTCGCCGTTGCCCTGGGCGGCGTGGGAGTCGCCTGTCCACAGCAGCGCCCCATCCACAAAGACGGGCACGTAGAGGGTGGTGCCAGCGACCATATCGCGGATGTCGAGGTTGCCTGCGTAGCGACCGGGGGGAACGCTGCTGTACTGGCCGGGTTCTTCTCGGGCCACGCCGATGGTGCCGGGGAAGGGCGCGAGCGGGATCTCAATGCCGGGGAGAAATTCAGCCACTTTGCGATCCATGTCGAGGTAGACATATTTCACCTGGCCGTCGGGAAACTGGTCAGGAAACTGGCCAAACATGCCCGGCACGTTGAAGTTGGTGGCGTAGGCCCGGGGCACAATCTTGAGGATGTTGACTTTGAGGGTGTCGCCGGGTTCGGCCCCCTCGACGTAGATTGGCCCGGTGAGGGTGTGGGGGCCGCGACCGGGGTGGTCGGTTCTCAGTTTTTTGATCTCTTCAATGGTGAGGCCCGGCACCACCTGGTTGTGGGAGTGCATCATGGTCTCGACTACCACCGTGTCGCCGGAGGCGATGTGCAGGACAGGCTCTTCGGCATTGTCAAACCAGCCCCACTGGGTAGTTTCTAGAGTAGCGGGCAGCAGGTGCACCATGCCGGGATAGGTGGCGGGCACCTGGCGCAGGGCGGCTTTGACCTCCGCTTTACTCAGTTCTCCCACCTGCTCCAGGGCAAAGGCCCCCGTTGCAAACACAATGCCAAAGCAGATCAAGCTCAGGCCCAGCCACCGAGCGAGTTTGCCAGGCAGCCCTAAACGTCTTCCTCTAATCATCTTGAACGACCATCCTCAACGACCAATGGTTTACCGTTTGACCGGCGGAAAGCCGTGAGCTAGCTTCCGAAAGTCAAAGATTCGTCCACCTTGCCCGATTGAGGGGCCGCATTCTGCCACATGGGTAACCGTATGGAGGGTTAAACGGGGATTTAGAGCCGTTTAAGGGTATTTTTGAGGGAATGATTCTCATTTTCACCGAGAGGCTCCTCCCTGGCACCGCCCCACGCTGCTAAGGGCAGAATCTCCTCAGCAACACAGCTCCGAATCGTAGGGTGGGCACTGCCCACCAGTCCCAGGCAACGCCGTCACCGAGTTTCTTCGTGCTCTATTGAAGAGCAGCGCTGTCGGTCAACCGGAGAGGGCGATCGCCCCCCTCAATACACCGTTTCGTATTCCCCACCCTCGGCACTGTGGAGTTTCCAGTATTCTTCGGCGATCAGGTCGCTGCTGTACCTGGGGTCGTCGCTGTTAACCGTGCCCGCAATGGTGATGGTGCCCACCTTAATGGGGGAGTCGGCCAGGGCCGCGTGGAGGGTGTTGGCCAGCACGCGAATGCCCGCCTTGCCAATGGAGAGCGACACAAAATCGGGGTGGGGATAGAGGGCAAAGCCGCCGCCGGTAAACAAAATCGTCCCCTTTTGGGCGGCCTGCATAGCGGGGAGGACGGCCTGGACGCAGGCGATCGCCCCCGCCACGTTGGCCCGAAAATCGCTCACCAGGGTGTCGTAGCGGGTCTGTAGAACGCTCTCCATGCGGGGCACGGCGGCGTTGTAGACCAGCACCCCCGGTGTACCCAACTGAGCTTGGATTTGGTCGAAAGCTGCCGTCAGCGCCGCCTCATCCCCGGCGTCGGCCAAAAAGTAGTGGGCAGCTATGCCCTCACTTTGCAGGGTGGCCTGGTAGCCCTGGAGCTTGCCTTCGTTGCGAGCCACCATGGCAATAGTGAACCCTTCTTTGGCAAATCGACGGGCGATCGCCATACCGTTGCCCTCGCCCATACCCACGATCACACATAGTTCAGTCATTTCTGGTTTCCTAACTTGCTTAATTCCTAACCTAGTGGGAGGCTATAGATAAATCAAATCGATATTTAAGATAAAAGTCATCAACCAAATTGATTCATCGATTGCGTGATAGATTTGAGCGCCATTGACCTCAACCTGCTGGTGGCCTTTGAGGCGCTGTACGCCGAGGGCAGCGTCACCGGGGCGGCCCAGCGGATTCACATTGGGCAGCCTGCTATGAGCGCGGCGCTGGGTCGGCTGCGATCGCTCTTTGCCGACGACCTGTTTGTGCGGGTGGGGCGCGAGATGCGGCCCACCGCCAAAGCCGATGCGATCGCGCCCCAGATTGCCGCCGCCCTGGCCACCATCCGCGCCGCGTTGGATGCGCCTCCCGCCTTCGACCCAGCTACGTCCCGGCGGGTGTTTACCCTGGCCACCTCCGACTATTTCGCCAGCCAACTGCTGCCCCGGCTGCTGGCGGTGCTGATCCACGAAGCGCCCCACATCGACCTGCGCGTCGTTGCCGTGGAAAAAGACTCCCTGGTTGAGCTGCTGGAGGGCAACAGTGCCGATGTCGCTTTGGGAACCTTCTCAGCCCTGCCGGGTCACATCCTGGCCAAAACCCTGTTTACCGTGGGCTTTGTGGGGGTCTGCCGCCGCCACCACCCCGCCCTGGCCGGGGGGAACATCTCCCTACAGCAGTTTGTGGCCTTTCCCCACGCCCTGTTTACCCTCCGCCGCGACGCCACCGGCTTTGTGGACGAAGTTCTGGCTGAGCAGGGGTTACAGCGACGTATTGGGCTAACGGTGCCCTACTGGTTTGCGCTGCCCACGGCGATCGCCGCCTCCGACCTGCTGGCCGCCATTCCCTCCTCCTTAGGAGAGCACTTTACCCGCTACTACCCGGTGGTGTGTTTTGACATTCCCCTGGCGCTGCCCTCCTGGGGGGTAGCGCTGGCCTGGAGTAAGCTCAACGACAGCGACCCCGCCAACCTGTGGCTGCGGCAAACCATTCGAGACGTCTGTCAAGATCTGGGTAGTATGGAGCTGTAGTCAGTCTGATGAGGACAGTTTCCCTAGGAACGTTCCAAGGTTTGAACGTTGTGACTGAGGCTATACAAAATCTAGACCTGTAGATGACTAGCAATTTTCCCGCCACTTGCAGCGCAGCGGTGGCGCAAACCCTGGCCCAGGCGCAGATGCCGGGGGCGGCGATCGCCCTCCGCATCGATGGCCAACCCTGGTTCAATCTTGGCGTTGGCCATCGAGACATTCCCCAAACCCAGCCCCTGCCTGAGCAGGCCAGCTTCTATATCTACAGCGTCACCAAGACTCTCCTGGCGGCGGCAGTGCTGCACCAGGTCAGCCAGGGACGGCTGGATCTCGATGCCCCCCTCCAACACGACTGGCCCGACTTCCCGGTGGCGACGCCGCTTACCCTGCGCCAAATTCTCAGCCACACCAGCGGTCTGCCCGACTACGGCGGCCTGCCCGCCTACAGCGAAGCGGTGAAGACAACGCCTGGACAACCCTGGTCTACGGATCAGTTTCTGGCGGTGATTCAGACGCGGGGCCTGCTGTTTGACCCAGGCCAAGGCTGGGCCTACTCCAACCTTGGCTATCTGGCACTCAAGCTGCTGCTTGAAAACGTCACGGGGCGATCGCTGCAGGACTGCTTAGACGAGCTGTTTTTTACCCCCCTGGCGTTGCAGCACACCTTCGTCGCCACCTGCCTGGATGACGTCAAAGGGTTAATGCCGGGCTATACCTCGACCTTTGGCGAGCCATTGCAGGATATGTCCCAGCGCTACCATCCCGGCTGGGTATCCCACGGGGTGGTAGTTTCCACCGCGTCCGAGCTGGCGGCGATGGTGGATGCCTTGCTCACCGGGCAAATTCTTGATCCCTCACTGGTGGAGCAGATGGCGCAGCCGGTGCACAGCCTGGGCCCGTACCCGCCACTCCAGAACGTGGGCTGCGGGCTGGGCCTGTTTATGGATACTGGCTCGCCCTACGGCAGAGTGATGGGGCACAACGGCGGCGGGCCGGGCTACTCGATCGCGGCCTATCACTTTTCAGCGCTGGCGGGTCGCCCCACCACTATCGCTGCGGCTACCAACCGCGAGGGCGACAACGTGGGGCTGGATGTGGCCTATGCGGTGGCTCGCGTACTGGCAGAGGCGTGACTCCTGACAACACCCATTGCTACAAATTGTGCAGCGCTGGGAATTGCGCGACCCCGATGGGCAGGATAACGCTGTGAGATCTAGCCCCCCGGATACTGCCATGAACGCCAAACGCGCCCCCCGCCGAATTTTTCCCAAAGTGAGCACCATGCCGCGCCAGCAGACTGAAGCGGCCCAGTACCTCGATATGTACAAGCTCACCGTCGAGAAAAAGCGCCTTCAGCAAGAGCTGGAATACATCGACGAGCGCCGCCAGCGGCTGTGCGATCGCCTGGCCGAAATTGATCAGGCCACCGAAGGGCTCGATGCCCAGGCCACCTCCCTGCGCCAGAAAACCCCGACTCCTGCCGCCGCCAGACCACAGAGCGCCCACTTCGCCCCCAGCGCCAATGTCTACCTGCCCGAACGTAGCAGCCAGGCCCCAGAAGACTACAACACGCTGATGTTGGACTATTAAGGGGGGGTTTGGGGTTTTGGGTTTTGGGTCTTAGGTTTTGGGTTTTGGGTTTTAGGTACACGGTTTACGGCATTCCGTAGACTGCAAACCGTAAACCGTAAACCGTAAACCGTACACCCAGCCCCACACACGACACCCACACCCGACACCCGACACCCGACACCCCACACCCCACACCCGATAAAATAGATGCATGAAGCGTCTCCTGCTCCTGCTCATCCACGGCTATCGGCGGCTGATTTCGCCGCTGTTTCCGCCCACCTGTCGGTTTAACCCCACCTGCTCCCAGTACGCCCTGACGGCGATCGAGCGGTTTGGCCCGGTGAAAGGTAGCTGGCTAGCGGCGCGGCGCATTACCCGCTGTCACCCGTTTCACCCCGGTGGGTACGACCCCGTACCGGAGGGAGCCGCTGCTGAGACCGAGTCACCTCAAGAATAAGTGGGGCGATCGGTAGGGTGCATCCGCGCAGCGATGCACCGCTGAAAGATTTTTGGCGTTGCTGGATTGAACCATGAATTTGGGTGAGGGCAAACGACCGTTTGCCCCTACGAGAGGCGTTGAATTTTGATTCATACCTGTGTTCAGCAAGGCCAGATTTTTTAATGCAAGAAATGCCGCACGCCGGTCATGGCCATGATCAGGCCCAGCTCGTTGGCGGCTTTAATCGAGTCGTCGTCGCGGCGGCTGCCGCCGGGCTGCACCACGGCACGAATGCCCGCAGCGGCGGCAGTGCGTACCGAGTCGTCGAAGGGAAAGAAGCCGTCGCTGGCCAGCACCGCGCCCTGGGCTTTTTCGCCCGCTTGAGCCAGGGCAATGCTGACCGAGCCCACCCGATTCATCTGCCCGGCCCCAATGCCGAGGGTCTGCTGCTGGTGGGTGACCACGATCGCATTCGATTTCACATGCTTCACCACCCGCCAGGCAAACAGCATTTCGGCTAGTTCGGCCTCGCTGGGCTGGGCCTCGGTGACGATCTGCCAGGTGGCGGGGTCGTCGCGGTAGGTGTCGGGGGCTTGCAGCAGGAAGCCGCCTGCGATCGCATTCACCACCTGGGTCGGCCCGGTCAGCAGATCCTCCAGCACCAGCACCCGCAGGTTCTGCTTTTTGGCGAGAATGTCTTGAGCGGCGCGATCGCACCCCGGAGCCACAATGCACTCCAGAAATGTCCCCGTCAGCTGCTGGGCGGTGTCGGCATCGATGGCGCGGTTCAGCACCACAATGCCGCCAAAGGCCGAGACATCGTCGGCATCGTAGGCACGGCGGTAGGCGCTAGCCAACGTATCGCCCATCCCCACACCGCAGGGGTTAGTGTGCTTGAGTACGGCGGCAGCGGGGCGATCGCTGGGGAACTCCGCAATGATCCGTCGCGCTGCCTCCAAATCCACCAGGTTGTTGTAGCTCAGCTCTTTGCCCTGGAGCTGCTCGGCCCCGGCCCAGCCGGTGGGGGTAGAACCCGTGCGGTACCAGGCTGCCGTCTGGTGGGGGTTCTCGCCGTAGCGCAGGGTGGCCTGCTGGCGACCCGTCATGGCCCACTGCTGGGGCAGGGCACCCTCCTCGCTGGTGGATGCGGTCAGGTAGGTGGCGATCGCCTGGTCGTAGCTGGCCGTGTGCCAAAAGGCTGCCCGCGCACAGGCTTGGCGAAACTCTAGCGGCACCTGGCCATCGCTAGCCCGCAGCGCCTCCAGGTAAGGCCCGTACTGCTCGGCGCTGCACAGCACCGTCAGGTAGGCGTGGTTTTTGGCCGCCGCCCGCAGCAGGGTTGGCCCACCGATGTCGATGTTCTCGATCGCCTCGGCCAGGGTCACGCCGTCCTTGGCGATTGTCTGCTCAAAGGGGTAGAGGTTCACCACCACCAGATCCAGGGGGCGAATGCCGTTGTCGGCCAGGTCTTGCTGGTCTGCCGCCAGGTCTTGCCGGGCCAGAATGCCGCCGTGGATTTTGGGGTGTAGCGTCTTCACCCGCCCGCCCAGGATTTCAGGCGAGCCGGTGTAGTCAGAAACCTTGGTGACGGGCAGGCCTGCCGCTGCGATCGCCTTCGCCGTGCCGCCGCTGCTGATCAGCTCAAAGCCAAACTCCTCCACCAGGGTTTTGGCCAGCGACTCCAGCCCAGTTTTATCCGATACGCTCAACAGTGCCAGCCGCGCCATAGTCCCCATCCGTGATTTTGCAGACCCCTACTATACCGAAAAGCCCTACCTCCCTACTCCCCACTCCCCACAGCACCCTTGCAATCCTCCCCCCACTGAAGGATGATCCGTAAATTGCTAAGCTCAAACCTCGGCGGGCCACTACTATGGGCGGCGATCGTGACCAAACGACCTGAGCTAAAGACCCAGCGGCTCATTCTGCGTCTGGGCACCACTGACGACATTCCGGCGATCCTGCACTACTACCAAGTCAACCGGGCCTATCTAGAACCCTTCGAACCCCAGCGCCCGGACAACTTTTACACCCGCGACTTTTGGAAAACCGTGCTGGCCTCGCGGCTCAGCGACTTTCACACGGGCTATGCGGTCAAGCTGCTGATATGCTTGCAGAGCGAGCCCGCCCAGGTAATTGGCACCATCAATCTCAACACCATTGTGCGCGGGGCGCTGCACGGAGCCACCCTGGGCTACAGTCTCTCGGCCCAGCACCAGGGCAACGGCTATATGACCGAGGCAGGCCAGCGGCTGATTGCCTACGCCTTTGACGATCTCAATCTGCATCGCCTGATGGCCAACTACATGCCCCACAACCACCGCAGCGCCAACGTGCTCAAGCGTCTGGGGTTTCACATTGAAGGCATTGCCCGCGACTACCTGTTTATCAACGGCCAGTGGCAAGACCACGTGATGACTAGCTTGATCAACTCGAACTGGCAAATATAGCCATAGTCACGTTGGTTGAGACAGCCAAAATCCAAAACGTGCAAACGTTCGCACGTTCATCCACAGTCACACTGGTTAGGACAGCTAAAATCACCTTGAAGCGTCCCAACGTTTGTATGTTCACCGTAGCAGACCGCAGCGACTCCACCCCAGGGGGCTTACCGACGGCGATCGCGGCGGCGACTGCCCCGGCTGCGGTTGCCCACAGCCTCCACAATGGCGACTAGGGCCCCTGCCACCACCATCGGCAGGGGTGGTGTCGTCCGCTGGGCTCGGGAGTCGCGACCGGGGCGAGGGCGGGCGGCCTCCTGGGTATCGACGGGGGCGTCTGCTCTGGTGCCGTTGGCTTTCTCCTGCTCTGCGATCGCCGCCACATAGTCCGACGGCGGTATCCCCTGCTGTACGCGATCGCCTGTGGTCAGAGGCACCGCAAAGGAGGCCGGGCGAATGTGAGAGCCGTAGCGACGGGCATAGACCTGGGTAAACTCCGCCCCAAACAGCAGAATTTGCGCCGAGTAGAAAATCCAGATCAGGAGCACCACCAGGGAACCGGCGGCACCGTAGGCCGAACCGACCGCCGCGTTGCCCAGATACAGACCGATCAGCGTGCGGCCAATGGTAAAGAGCAATGCGGTCACCGCTGCGCCAATCCAAACATCGCCCCAGGCAATTCTGACATCGGGCAGCACCCGGTAGATCAGGGCAAACAGCAGCGTAATCACCCCAAAGGAGACCAGGAAGTTAATCCCTTCCCACAGCACGCCCATAGCCGGTGCTACTTCGGTCATGTAGCTGCTCACCCCCACAATCGCGGCGCTGATCACCAGGGAAACCAGCAGCAAAAATGCAATGACCAGCACCATGCCAAAGGACAAAAACCGCGATCGGAGAAACGTCATCACCCCCTGCCCTGGCCTGGGGGCAACTTCCCAGATGGTATTGAGGGCATCTTGCAGTTGTCCAAATACTCCCGACGCCCCAAACAGCAGAATGACAATACCGATGATGGTGGAGATCACGCCCCCTTCCATCTGGTTGGCGTTGGCGATCATACTTTCGATGGCGCTGGCCCCTTCCTGTCCCATCAGTCCCTGAATTTGCCCCACAATTTGTCCCCGGGCCGCCTCCTCACCAAAAAAGATTGCCGCCACGGAAATCGCAATAATCAGCAGCGGCGCAATGGAAAAGATGGTGAAGTAAGCTAGCGCCGCCGCTAGGCGAGATACTTTGTCCTCCGTCCACTCAGCGAAGGTTTCTTTTAGCAGTGGAACGATGGCAGCGGCTTTCATGGGAATAGCTGGATGATAGGTGTAGGGGTAGCAGGACTGGCAGCAGGCCATACAGTGGTGAGTCGAAAATATCAGGCTGCCCGGTAAAATTCGTCCTTCTTTCGGGAGAATGTGCCAGTCCGGAGGCCCATTCCAAACCTAACCAATCACTACTTGCCCTACTACCCCTCCTGCTATGCCGGGTCGCAGCGAATTTCGACCATGAAGCCGTCGGGGTCGTAGAAGTAGACGCCGCGCCCGGTGGGGCGGGTGACCGGGCCGTGGGCGATCGCAATTTGATTCGCCTCCAGCACCGCCAGAGCGCCATCAAACTCTGCTGGGTCAATATCAAAGGCCAGGTGGTAGGCGCGGGTGAACGACTGGTCGGGGTCGGGGTGGGGCGGCTCCAGATCCGGGGCACCAAACAGGTCGAGAATCAGCCCGTCGGGCAGCACAAAGTTGGCCACCTTACCTGTCGCCACCAGGTCTTTCAGCGTGTCGTCTACCTCGTCGCCGGTCAGCTCCTGCAGCCCCAGCAGCCCGCCGTAGAACTGGCGCGAGGCCTGCATATCCTTCACATTCAGCGCCAGGTGGTGAATGCGGCGCAGCTGGCCAAGGGCCAGGGCAGGAGCCATTGCGGGGCTAGGGTTCATAGGACTGATCTGAGCACAGCGGCGAACGAACTATGATTAATTATAGAAATCCTACCGCGCTCAGTTGTTTAGCCATCGCCGACCAAACCCTCACCCTCACCGTTGACCACCCCGACCCCAACCGGCTCGATCGCTGGCTGACGGCCAACGTCAACGAGCTGTCCCGCAACCGGGTGCAAAAGCTGATCGACTGGGAGTACGTACAGCTCAACGGCCAGCTCTGCACCAACAAGAAAGAAGCGGTACAGGTGGGCGATCGCATCCAGCTCACCATTCCTGAACCCCGCCCCCTGGAGCTAACGCCCGAGGCCATTCCCCTCGACATTCTCTACGAAGACGAGCACCTGATCATTCTCAACAAGCCCGCTGGGCTGGTGGTGCACCCGGCCCCCGGCAACATGAGCGGTACCCTGGTCAACGCGGTGCTGGCCCACTGCGGCGATCAGCTCCTGGGCATTGGCGGTGTGCAGCGCCCCGGCATTGTGCACCGGCTCGACAAAGACACCACCGGGGCGATTGTAGTGGCCAAAACCGAACTGGCCCACAGCGACCTCCAGGCCCAGATGAAGGCCAAAACCGCCCGCCGCGAATACCTGGGGGTGGTCTACGGTGCCCCTAAAGCCGACTCCGGCACCATCGATGCGCCCCTGGGCCGCCACCCCGCCGATCGCAAAAAGAATGCCGTGGTGCCCCTGGAGAAGGGCCGCACTGCCATCACCCACTGGCAGGTGGAGGAGCGCCTGGGCAACTTTTCGCTGCTGCGCTTTCGCCTGGAGACGGGCCGCACCCACCAGATCCGCGTCCACAGCACCCACATCGGCCACCCCATTGTCGGCGACCCCACCTACGGTTCCGGGCGGGATGTGGGGGTGAACCTGCCGGGGCAGGCCCTCCACGCCGAGCGATTAACCCTGCGCCACCCGGCCACCGGGGAGACGGTGAGGGCGATCGCCCCCCTGCCAGAGCACTTTCTCAAGCTACTGACGGTGCTGCGGAGTCGATTAGCTCAGCGGCCCTGAGAAACCTTTGAACGTTCGAACGTTTCTCGGGCAACTGTCCCAACCAGACTGACCACAGCCACAGCAGCGATTACAGAACTTTGCATGGCAACGGTGTGGCATCGGGCACAATGGGGTTAAGTTTTAGTCAAGCAGACTGAGAAGACTGTCCACAACAAGTTTGCTTCAGCACTATAAGAGGCAGTTTACAAAGCATCCAAGGTGCGATCGCCGCCGTACTGCTACAGAGTTTTGACGTTAACCCCCTCCCGTTGTCATGGCCCTACGTCCCCTCCTGCCCCAGCGACCTCCCCTAGCCCACTGGCGGGGGCCAGGTCGGGGCTCGACCGTTGCGATCGGGCTTTTAACTGCCGTGGGTCTGACTGTAACGGCGATTTCCAGACCGCTTCAGGCCGCACCAGACCATCCCTCTGTCTCCAGGCAAGTCCCCAGTAAGCAAGACACCGCCGCCCCCGGCGCACCACCGTTACCGACCCCTCTACCCGGCCCCATCATCCCAGAAGCGGCGGGCATCATTGGCCTCACCCCAGCTCCCAACGACGACGTCGGTGTGGGGCATCTGCATCCCGCCACCCCCATTCTCACCACCGGTACCGACGATCTCTCTGGCGCGGGCTGGCTGAGGGATGTAGCTCTGCCCATCTACCCCAGCCCCGAGAGCGACCACTGGGGATGGTTGATCAACGGCTGGCTTGTGCCCAACGACGGCACCCCCCTGGCCATTGGCCGCGATGCCGCTTTCTCCATGGTGAAAACTCAGCCGCAGATCTACACCTTTCCGGTGTTAGAGGTGCGCTCCGACGGCTGGTTCCGTTTTCAGTACACTCCGGCAGGAGACGCCTGGGCCCATACCTCCCACCTCAATCTCGGGTCACTGCCGCTGGCCATAGAGACCTGGGAATCGTCCATACAGGAGGCTTCCCGCATCGAATTTCGGCGACCCGGTCTGGCCCAACCCATGCGCCTGGCCCCCAATGGCAATGCCCCCCTCCAGGCATTGGTGGGGCCTAACAGCATTATTCAACCCCTCGATCTCGACGGTGACTGGCTGCGGGTGCGGGTTACTCAACCGGCTCAGGGATGTACGCCGCTACCGGGCTCGAGCACCGCAGAGGGCTGGGTACGCTGGCGCAGCGATGCCGACGTGCCGCTGATTTGGTTTCCAGCGACCGACTGCTAAATGCGTCTTAGCTATCCGGGCAGCCGTTCCACCAGCCTTTGGAGACGAATCTTAGCCATGACATAGATTGGAAATTGGTAATGCTCGGCAATTAGCCAACCCACCATAGCCCCGTGGGCCGCCAAGGTACCCAGCGCCCACACCATCGACCAGTTCATCCCCGCTGTGGCCTCTAGCGGCGGAAACACGTAGCCTCCCAGCGCCACCAGTCCCGCTGGAAGAATGACCAGAGCTAGCCCCACCAGCCACAGCGCCAGGGTAATGTCGCCCCGACTTTGGTAGAGCGGCTGCCAGCGCCAGCCCTGCCAACGCCAGCCCATAGGCTGCGCGCTATCAACCACGTGCACCGTTTGCTGCTCGAGATTGACATCGAATATGTGGCGACAAAAGCTACAGCCATAGGCATCCATCAACGCCATCGGCTGGATTTCCCCATGGCGACACACCGGGCACTCGTAGGTGTCGCCTCCATCTAGACCCAGCGATCGCTGGATTCTTGCTCTGCTAGAAGATGTCTGACTACTGCCCATAGGCAACCCCTCAGCCGACGGCTACTGCAAGGGCATTAGCGCCCCATTGCCCTCTAATCGGTAGAGCTAGCTAGCGCTGGCAGCGCCAGTCCTCTGGCCCAGCCCTTGGCTAGCTCTCCCTCATATATCAACCCTCTGCGGTGATGGGCTACCAAACTTAAGCAAAACTTTGCTTTGTTGGCTTACGACCGTCGCTGGGCTCTGACAGCTAGAGAGCACTCACCATAGGAGCGCCCACGGTGCGGGTGTAGTCTCTGCCATCGTAGGTGAGCACTACCATCGGCTCCTGCCCAGACATATCCACCGACTTGACCTTGATGCGCCCACCGGCCAGCATATCGCCCTGGGATACGCGACGGCTGACGGTACTGCCCGGTTCGGTGACAATGACGCTGACGCCGCTGCCCACCTGCACCACGCCGCTCACAACCACCTGGTCAACCAGGTTCTGGAAGGTTGGGCTGCCGGTGGGGGCTACGGCGATATCGGTAGGAATGGGGGGCACACCGCCTGGCAAGAAGGGCGCTGGCAGGTTGGGCAGGGCCACGGGCTGCACAGCAATCTGGGGCAGAGGCGGCAGGCTTTGGGTAGCTGTTGCTGGTGCTGTTGGGAGCTCTTGGCCTGCGCTGGCCGAAGGCGCTGGCACTAGCACAGCCGCTGCTGGGTTGGGTCGGGAGGCCCTAGGTCCTGGCAGCACTACCGAAGCAAACGGATCAGAACGACCGGCGCTGATCGCTTCTACCCGCGCCTGGGGTGAGGTAGACCGCAGCAGACTGGGGTCAGCCAGCCGCAGCGGCGTTGACGCAGCGTAGAAGGGTTGAGATTGAAATGGCGTAGCGGCTTCCCCAGTGGCTGGAATCAGCGCTCCATCGACGGCGGTGGGGTCAGTGGCCGTATCCGCAGGTGGAACGCTTTCGACCACCTGACTACTGCTGCGATTTGCCGTAGTGAGCTTGAGGGTAGCCCCGGCTGCGATCGCCAGCAGCAAACCACCCGCGATCGCAGAGTACAGCTTCCGGTTGGCCAATTTTTTGAGCTTGGGCTCGCCAGCTTGCCTGGGCTTGGCAGAGTAGGTCATCGCAGCATCTCCCCACAAATTCCCCATAACCATAGCGAACTCTTTAGAAAGTGGCGCACTTTCGCTGGGGGCAGGGTGCAGGTAGACCGTTTTTAGTCAGACTATTTCTAGATTTTAGACCGCAGGCGTCTCCACAGCGCCCTCTAGGTGCCGCTGTCGCCGCTGATGCTTGGCCTGTAGCTGCAACAGCAGCGCCTCGGCTTCGGCCTGCAAGTGCAGCAGCTCAACCTGCTGATCGGGAGGATAGGGAGTCTGGCGCACTTCGAGGCAGCCAATTTTGCGGTCGGCAGCGGGGGTGGTTTCACGGGCCGCTGGGGCTACAGTCGCCAGCGCTGCCGTTGGCTCAGGGGCGGCACCCGCAGCTAGCGCAGCTACCTGAACATGGGCGTGATCGACGGGGGCATTCATGGGCGAAATTGGATAGGAAATTGTACTCAGTCAGCAAGTTAAGGCATTTTAACCATTCTGTCCAGAGGCCGATCTTAAACCGACCCTCGCCAACCGGCGCGATCGCCTGGGGCAGTTTGTAAATTGGAGATCCTCCCCAGGGTAGAAACCTACCTCTACTGACTGTAAAAACTCGCGGCTTGCTCCGTTGCGGTCAGGGCTCACGGTAAACTAGAAAACATAAAAAGGCTAAGCCCCAGGTAGGCTCTCCCCCATCTCGGTCGCTAGCCTGCCACACCTATTGCCAACCCACCGTGACCCTAAGCGTAAACCCTGCCGCCACCGCCGTCTCCCGCTCGCTCTCCGCCGGCCTCCAGCCCTGGCCGGGGCTGATTGAAGCCTATCGGTGCTACCTCCCCGTCTCCGACCAGACCCCGGTGGTGACCCTGTGCGAGGGCAACACTCCGCTGATTCCTATGCCGGCTCTGGCGCAGCACATTGGCAAAGACGTCAAGGTCTGGGTTAAGTACGACGGCCTCAACCCCACCGGCAGCTTCAAAGACCGGGGCATGACCATGGCCATCTCCAAAGCCAAAGAGGCCGGGGCCGAGGCGGTAATCTGCGCCAGCACGGGCAATACCTCCGCGGCGGCCGCCGCCTACGCCCGCCGCGGCGGCATGCGGGCCTTCGTCCTCATTCCCGATGGCTACGTGGCCCTGGGCAAACTGGCCCAGGCGCTGCTCTACGGGGCCGAAGTGCTGGCCATCAACGGTAATTTTGACGACGCCCTCGCCATGGTGCAGGAACTGGCGCAGGATTACCCCATCACCCTGGTCAACTCGGTCAATCCCTACCGCCTTGAGGGGCAAAAGACCGGAGCCTTTGAGATCGTTGACGCCATGGGCGATGCCCCCGACTGGCTGTGCATTCCCGTGGGCAATGCGGGCAACATCACCGCCTACTGGATGGGGTTTTGTGAATACCACCAGCAGCGCAAGTGCAGCCGCCTGCCCCGCATGATGGGCTTTCAGGCGGCGGGGGCCGCTCCTCTGGTCAACGGTCACGTGGTGCGCAATCCGCAGACGCTGGCCACCGCCATTCGCATCGGCAACCCCGCCAGTTGGACTAAGGCCGAAGCCGTCCGCGACGCCAGCCAGGGCGAGTTTAATGCCGTTACCGACGATGAGATTTTAGACGCCTACCGTCTGCTGGCGCTGGAGGGGGTGTTCTGTGAACCGGCTAGCGCGGCATCGGTGGCGGGGCTGCTGAAGGTTAAAGACCAGGTGCCCGCCGGTATTAATATTGTTTGCGTGCTCACCGGCAACGGGCTGAAAGACCCCGACACTGCGATCGCCCACAGCAACAACCAGGTCAAAGGCGGCCTCCACCCCGACCCGGCCATTCTGGCCAGGGCGATGGGATTCTAGCTCCAGCTGCCAAAAACTTTTTCAAAAAACGCTCGGCTACTGTCCGCAATCGGGCCACCTGCCGCTGTAGCTAAGGGCTGGAGAATGTGAACCGTGTTCAACAGCCCTCCAGAGCAACAACGACCCTCTGCCTCGGCCCAGCGCCGGGGCTTTTTTTGACGATTCGTATAACGCCCTGGCGCTAACTGTTTTTAGCCGCTAGCCCAGGGGTGGTCTGAGCCGTTTGGGCCCCTAGGCCAACCGCCCGCAGCCGCTCTAAAAAGGCGTATACCGGCGGGGGCAGCAGCGCATCGCGCAGCACAATTACCCCAATTATGCGCTCTAGGGGCTGGGGCAGCTCGGCCACTCCCAGCTCCGCCGGAATCGGCTCCGCTGCTAGGGCCGCCATAATGGTAGCTCCCAGGCCCCGCTCTACCATACTGAGAATGGTCGAGTCTTCACGGACGACGTAGGCGGGCTGAAGCTGCTGACCCCAGCGGTGCAGCAGCCGATCGAGGTACTGGCGATCGCCGTCATCGCCGGGAGTCAAAATCAGCGGGTAGGCTGCCAGGTCTTCCCAGGTGAAGGGAGAGACCCTCTGGGCGCTGGGGGGCAGGAGAATAATGTAGCGATCGCGCAGTAGTTCCCACTGTTCAAACTCGTCGCGGGTGGGCAAATAGGTAAACCCCACGTCGGCCCGCCCCTGGCGCAGATCGCTCTCCACCGTTTCGTAGTGGGATTTTTCGTCAATGGCAATGGTTACGCCGGGGTACTGCTGCCGAAATTGACGAATTACCTCCGGCAGAATGTGGGTGGCCACGCTGCGAAAGGCCGCGATCCGCACTTCACCGGTTTGTAGTCCCTTCGCTTCATCGGCTTTGTGGCACAGACTGTAGAGCGATCGCATCACCTGCCGGGCTTCCTGGGTAATCTGTTCCCCCACGGGGGTGAGCACTGCGCCCTGACGGCCCCGGTTGAGCAACTGCACCCCCAGCTCGTCTTCTAGAGTGGCAATGGCGTGGCTCACCGCCGATTGGGAAAGCTCCAGGTGCAGGGCGGCATCGCTAAATGACCCCTGGTCGGCAATGGCCACCAGCGCCCGCAGTTGCGAGAGCTTCAGGCGATGGGGGTCAGTTTTAGCCATGGGGCTGTCCTACTTGATAGCGATAAGCTAGACACTAACCTCTGATCGCCTTCTAGAGAAAGAGCCCGCCTATATTTGTCGCAATACTCTGTGGCACCCTGCAATGACCCTCCGCCATCCTGCCCTGCATTGGGGTTGCTCGAGGCGGATTGCACCCGGGCTGACTTTGCCAGTGCGGCAACAGTGTATTTAGCAATATTTCTTACTTCGTGCCGAGCAAATTACTGAAACTTCATCTACGGCTTGGGGAATCTACTCAGGCCCTCTCTCGGCCAGCCAAGTAGATTAGATATAAGCCGTGCCAGTCTTGCTGGCCCTGGAGCAGCTTAACTCGCCACCGCGATGCGGCCTGCTCAACCCAGACCCTCCCTTTGCGGCAGGTGTCCTATGTAACCCGACCAACTCTTAGCCAGGTACCTGGAGATGTTTATCAACCGTCACCTTTTAGAAGCCGGTCTTGCCGCCGCCGCCGTGTCTGTCAGCGTTGTGGTTGCGGCTCCGGCCCAGGCCCAGCTGCCCGCCGCTAGCCTGACCCCCGATCAGTTTTCGACCGATCTGGGATTTGACAACCTCAAAAACTTCAATATCCTCGAGCCTTCCACGACCCTAGAGGAGCTGAAAAAGCTTATCAACAACGAAGCTAACGCCCTGTCTCAGGGATTTTTGGCTCAGTACCAGCTTGACACCAGCAAGCTGTTTTGGAACGGCGTTGACCCCGTGGAGGTCTACTTCATCAACGAAGGGGCGGGCTACCGCAACCAACTATTCTTTACCGCCAGCGATCTCAACGGCACCCAGACCGGCGGCGGCAAGATTTTTGACGATGTTTCTTCCCCCTTCAGCAAGCTGTCTAACTCAGATGGCCCTCTGGTTTTGGGTCAAGGGGTTAGCCTGGGTGGATTCGTCGGAGCCACCCAGCTCGATTTCTCCATCAAGTCTGACGGCAAAAACGGTGGCACTACCATGTTGGGCACCAACGCCGCAGCCAACCCCTTTAGCCTCCAGCACGTGGTTGCCTTCCAGCACAAGGATTGGATTATTCTCGGCTTTGAGGATATTGTCGGCGGCGGCGATCGCGACTACAACGACGTGATCTTCGCGGTGCGCGGCATTCAGCACGGGGCTCCCCCAGCGGCAGATGTTCCCGAGCCCTCCGCCCTGCTGGGTATGGTGGCCCTGGGCATTGGTGGGTTTACCACCCTGCGCCGCCGCAAGGCCGTCGCCGAGTAAGCGGGCCTCGTCGGCCCTAGCCGCCCTCATCGTTTGCAAGCTATACCCTGACAGTAAGCCGGGAGGTGAGTCATCTCATCTCCCGTTTTTTATGGTTTCAGGGCGCGAACTGTGCTGGCTGTCAGTTCGGTGACGCGGCTCACCACGGCCCTGGCTCCGGCCTCCCGTAGGGCCTCACTGTAGCCCTGGCGGTGGGCATCGTCTGCGGCCACGATATGGGGGGGGAGAATGCCCACCCCTAGCCACCGCCGTTGAGCGTAGGTGGCCTGGGCCTGCACCACCGTTTGCATGTCGGCAACGGTGTCTCCGGCATAGATTACCGGCAGGTCGTTGGGCAGCCCGTGGAGCACCGTCAGGCGCTCTACCACCAGCAGCAGGCCCGCTGGATCGGGCTTGCCGGGCGCATCTTCCATGGCTACAAGAACCGGGTTGCGCAGCCCCAGCCGTCGCTCTAGCACAAAGCGGGCCGACCCCTGAGTGGCACCGCTGAAAAACCCCCAGGGAATGCGATCGCGCGTCAGCTCAGCAAAGTAGGCGGCACTGACCAGCAGCGGCTCCTGGGTAATGTAGCCTGTCCACTGGTTGGGGTCTTCGAGGTTAGGCCCTCGATAACGGTGCTGAAAGAAGTCAACGATCTGGCCGTAGTCGAGGGCGATCGCCGCCCGCCCCTGGCCCTGACTCTCAAAATAGCGGTATACCAGCTCCTGGGAACCTTCCCAGTCGTTGTTCCACTGGCCTTCTCCCTTGAGGCGATCGATATCATCCGGGGTGGGGCGGTATTGCCCCTGGGTAAATTTTTCTACGGTATCGGCCAGGGCGCGGCGGTAGGAGTTGCTCACATCCCGCAGTACACCGTCGATATCAAACACTGCGATCGCCCCGGAGGTCGCCAAAGAGGTCATAGAATGCACACAGGGGGTAGAGAGCGGGGAGCCAAGGTGATAAAATTATAGACTGTAGTATTTTTTGAATTGCAGCGGAGGTCTACTTGTCCAGATTTGTCCTAAAAGTACTCTGGCTAGAAGGCGACGTTGCGCTGGCGGTTGATCAGGTGGTAGGTAAGGGCACTAGCCCGCTCACCTCTTATTTCTTCTGGCCCCGTAACGACGCCTGGGAACAAATGAAAACCGAGCTTGAAAGCAAGCCCTGGATTGAAGAGGAAGAGCGGGTTGAAATTCTCAACCAGGCTACCGAAATTATCAACTACTGGCAGGAAGAAGGTAAGGGTAAGCCCCTGACCGAAGCCCAGGATCGCTTTCCCGAAATTACGTTTACCGGTAGTTCGTGATGGTCAAATCAGAGGCTGGCAGGGTTAAACTCCCAGCTCAGGCGTCTGATTAAACAGGTTTCCCGCAGGGAGCCCAGCATCGGGGCAAAGACCCATTGAGAAGCCCACCGATTGATCAATCGGTGGGCTTCTCAATGGTATCGTTGGGCTACTTGAGCCCGCCAGCGGCCTGAAGCTTAGCTCTAGCGCGTTTGAGGCTCTGACGAGCCTGAATCAACGCCTGCTTATCGTCGGCGTCAACCTCGCCCAGGCGAGCCTCGGCCTCCTGATAGGCAGTCTGGGCCTTGGCCAAATCAATGGCATCGCCCCGCTCGGCTCCGTTGACCAAAATAATTAGTTCGTTGTTGTCGACTTCAGCGAAGCCCCCCATCAGCGCGATGGGTACCCACTCTTTGTCAGAGCGCACCCGCATGACCCCCACATCCAGGGCGGTGAGGAGGGGAGCGTGGCCAGCCAAAATGCCCAGCTGACCAGTGGTGCTAGGCAGAATGACTTCCTCTGCCTCAGAATCCCAGACGGTTTTGTCTGGGGCAATTACGCGAACGGTTAAGGCCATAGCAAGAATGCAATAGGGATTATGACAGGATGTCGGGGGCCAAGCTTACCCTTGAACCCCCGACAGCGGCAGCTACTTCTCAGCCTTGATCTTCTCGGCAGCTTCGAGCACTTCCTCAATGCCACCCTTGAGGTAGAAGCACTGCTCAGGAATCTCATCGAGCTCCCCGGAGAGAATCTGGTTAAAGGCTTTGATGTTGTCTTCTAGAGAGACGTACTTACCGGGGGCACCGGTAAAGACTTCTGCCACAAAGAAGGGCTGGGAGAGAAAACGCTCGATCTTACGGGCGCGGGCCACCACCAGGCGATCGTCTTCGGAGAGTTCATCGAGACCTAGAATGGCGATGATGTCTTGCAGTTCTTTGTAGCGCTGCAGGGTCGATTGGACGGCACGGGCGGTTTTGTAGTGCTCTTCACCCACAACGTTGGGCTGCAACATGGTGGAAGCGGAGTCTAGCGGATCCACTGCGGGATAGATACCCTTAGAGGCCAGGGCGCGGGAGAGTACCGTGGTGGCGTCTAAGTGGGCAAAGGTGGTGGCCGGAGCGGGGTCGGTGAGGTCATCTGCGGGTACGTAGACGGCCTGAATGGAGGTAATTGACCCCTCCAGGGTGGAGGTGATGCGCTCTTGCAGGTCACCCATGTCGGTGCCCAGGGTGGGCTGGTAGCCCACAGCGGAGGGCATGCGGCCCAGCAGTGCCGACACCTCGGAACCTGCCTGCACAAAGCGGAAGATATTGTCGATAAACAGCAGTACGTCTTGCTTATTGACGTCGCGGAAGTACTCGGCCATGGTCAGCGCCGACAAGGCCACCCGCATGCGTGCCCCAGGGGGCTCGTTCATTTGACCGTAGACCAGGGCTACCTTCGACTTGCTCAGGTCGTCAGCGTTGATTACGCCCGACTCGATGAACTCGTTGTAGAGGTCGTTGCCCTCGCGGGTGCGCTCGCCCACGCCGCCAAACACTGACACGCCGCCGTGCTCTTTGGCGATGTTGTTGATCAGCTCTTGAATCAGAACGGTTTTACCTACGCCTGCTCCACCAAATAGACCCACTTTGCCGCCGCGACGGTAGGGGGCGAGCAGGTCGATAACTTTGATGCCGGTTTCAAATACCGTCGGCTGGGTCTCTAGGTCGGTAAACTTAGGCGCTGAGCGATGGATAGGAGAAGTGGTGTCAACGTTGACGGGCCCTTTTTCGTCCACGGGCTCACCCAGCACGTTGAAAATTCGGCCCAGGGTAGCCGCACCCACCGGCACACTGATGGGTAGACCAGTATCGACAACCTTCATGCCCCGCACCAGACCGTCGGTGCTGCTCATAGAAACGGCCCGCACCTGGGAATCGCCCAGGAGCTGCTGCACTTCGCAGGTGACGGCAACTTGATTGCCAGCGGGGTTGGTGCCCTCAATTTTGAGAGCGTTGTAAATCTTTGGCATTTCGCCAGCGGTAAACTTGATGTCTACAACCGGGCCAATAACTTGAGTAATGTAGCCAACGTTGGTTTGTTCTGCTGTGGTGACCATGCTTGCGCCTATCTCGTATGATCAGCTGTTCTGGTCGCTTTTAATTTACTGTTACATTTTAAAGCGCCATCATTCAGAGTATCACTAGAGCGCTACAGCCTACGACGATCGCGCCGACTTTATCTCAACCTGAAATCGAGCGGGCGACCTTCGCCTGGGGTTTGCCGACGCAGGGCCCCCTGGCCTTAACCAAACCATCAAGTTGCCTCGGTAAGATGCCCTGACAACACATCTTGAGGGTTAAGGAAAGCCATGGCTAAAGCTGAGTTGGCCGACCAGAGCGTTGATTTGAGCGCCCCCCAGTACTACATTAACCGCGAGGTCAGCTGGCTGGGGTTTAACGAACGGGTGCTCCACGAAGCCCTTGACCCTCGCACGCCGCTGCTGGAGCGGCTGAAGTTTTTGGCGATCTACAGCGCTAACCTGGATGAGTTTTTCATGGTGCGGATCTCTGGGGTCATGGAGCAGGCGGAGGCCGGGGTGCACCCCGAGACGCCAGATAAGCTGCCGCCGACCAGGCAGCTGGAGATCATGCGATCGCACCTGCTTGAGAAGGTGGCCCTGCAGCACCGCACCTTTGAGCGCGAGCTGCGTCCGGCCCTGAGCAAGTACGGGGTTCACCTGCAAAACTACCGCGACCTCACCCAGGAGCAGATCTTTTTTCTCAGAGACTACTTTGAGAAGCGCATCTTTCCGGTGTTGACCCCGCTGAGCGTCGATCCGTCGCACCCGTTTCCGCGCATGTCAAACCTGAGCCTCAATCTGGCGGTCAAGGTGGTCGATCCCGAAACCGGCATTGAGCGCTTTGCCCGCGTCAAGGTGCCCAGCAGTCTGCCCCGCTTTGTGGGCATGCCCGAGCCGCTGCGCACCTACCAAGGCAAACCCTGCGTGTGGATTGGGGTACCCCTGGAGCAGGTAGTGGCCGAGAACTTAAGCTACCTGTTTCCCGGGATGACGATCACGGAGCAAAGCCTGTTTAGAATCACCCGCGACGCTGACTTTCCAGTCTTGGAAGACGAGGCTGACGATTTACTGTTAGCCATCGAGAAAGAAATTAGCAAGCGGCGGCTTGAGGGCTTTGTGTGCCGGGTCGAGCTTGAAAGCACCATGCCCGATGACTTGAAGGCGGGGCTGATGCGAGAGCTTAAGGTAAGCAGCGATCGCGTCTACGAAATCGACGGACTGCTGAACCTGGCCGATCTCTTCTTTTTTCTCTCGATGCCGCTGCCCGAGTTAAAAGACAAACCCTGGTCGGCGGTGGTGCCCCCCAGACTTAAACCGGTGCTAGATCTTGAGGACGACGGCACCGAAAGCTACTCTGAGCACGCCTCCAATTTCTTTGCCGCCCTGCGCGACAGCGATATTTTGGTGCATCACCCCTACGAATCGTTTAGAACGTCGGTGCAGGAGTTTATTGCCCAGGCCGCCAACGACCCGAAGGTACTGGCCATCAAAATCACCCTCTACCGCACCTCGGGCGACTCCCCCATTGTGAAGGCGCTGATTGCCGCCGCCGCTAACCGCAAGCAGGTGGTGGCTTTGGTCGAACTCAAAGCCCGCTTTGACGAAGCCAACAACATTGAGTGGGCCAAAAAACTAGAGGACGCCGGAGTACACGTGGTCTACGGCATTGCGGGGCTTAAAACCCACACTAAAACTGCCCTGGTGGTGCGCGAAGAGGGCGACAACATTCGCCGCTATGTGCACATTGGCACGGGCAACTACAACCCCAAAACCTCAAAACTCTACACCGACCTGAGCCTGTTTAGCTGTCAGGAAGAACTGGGGGCTGACTTGAGCGATCTGTTTAACTTTCTCACCGGCTACTCGCGCCAGAAGGCCTACCGCAAGCTGCTGGTGGCCCCGCTGACCCTGCGCGATCGCATGGAAGCCCTGATTCGCCGCGAGATTGACCATGCCCAGAGCGGCGGCCAGGGCAAAATTGTCGCCAAAATGAACTCCTTGGTCGACGGTCGCATTATTCGACTGCTCTACGAGGCCTCCCAGGCGGGAGTCGAAATTGACCTGGTGGTGCGCGGTATCTGCTGCCTGCGCCCCGGCGTGGCCGGTGTGAGCGACAACATTCGCGTGATCAGCGTCATCGGTCAGTTTTTAGAGCACTCCCGCATTTTTTACTTCCACAACAGCGGCCAGCCCAGGTACTACATCGGCAGCGCCGACTGGATGACCCGCAACCTCGATCGCCGGGTGGAAGCGATCGTGCCGATCGAAGACCCCAAGCTGATCAAAGAGCTGCAACATATTCTCGATGTATTGCAGGCCGACAACCGCCAGGCGTGGGAAATGGCCCCTGACGGCACCTTTACCCAGCGCCGCCCCCGCAAAGGAGAAGAGCCGCGCGGTACCCATGCCACGCTGATGGCCTACGCCCTGAAGCGCGACGCCGTGCGATAGCCGCGCCGCTTTAAAGCTCCTCTCTGCCTGGGCCCTTCGGCGAAGGCAGAGAGGGTCAGCTAGTCTATCACCACCTGCCCAGGCGGATCTATTGGCCCCTGGCCCCGGCCCCAGCGCGGCGAGGGGCACTGGGGCTGCCGCCGCTGCGGCGACGCGGGCGCTGACGACGGGGAGCTGCCGGAGCCGCCGCCGCTCTGACCCGGCTTGTATCTGAGGAGAAGGATGGCTCGTAGCCGGGTACGATGTCCTGGGAAATCGACTGCTTGAGCAGGCGCTCAATGCTGATCAGCAGGGGCAGCTCATCGTCGCTAATCAGCGACACGGCGCGACCCTCGTTGCCGGCCCGGCCCGTGCGACCAATGCGGTGCACGTAGTCTTCGGGCACGTTGGGCAGCTCAAAGTTGACCACGTAGGGCAGCTGGTCGATGTCGATGCCGCGGGACGCGACGTCGGTGGCCACCAGCACCCGCACGCGGCCCTGTTTGAAGTCTTTCAGGGCGCGGGCGCGGGCCGCCTGGGTTTTGTTGCCGTGAATGGCGGCGGTTTTGAGGCCGTCTTTGGCCAGCTGCTCGGCCAGGCGGTTGGCACCGTGCTTGGTGCGGGTAAACACCAGCACCTGCTGCCAGTTGTGGAAGCCAATCATGTGCGAGAGCAGCTCCCGCTTGCGGTGGCGATCGACGGGGTGCACCACCTGCTCAACCCGCTCGGCGGTGGTGTTGCGGGGGGCAACTTCGACCTGTACGGGCGACTTTAGCAGGGTGTGGGCCAGCTGCTGAATGGGCTTGGAGAAGGTGGCCGAAAACATCAGGGTCTGGCGCTCATCGGGCAGGCGACCCATGATCTTGCGGATGTCGTGGATGAAGCCCATATCGAGCATGCGATCGCACTCATCGAGCACCAAAATCTCCACCGCACTGAGATCGATGGTGCCCTGGTTGACGTGGTCGAGCAGGCGGCCCGGAGTGGCGATCAAAATATCGACCCCCTGGCGCAGCTGGCGAATTTGACCGCCAAAGCTGACGCCACCATAGATCATCGCGGCCCGAAAGGGCAGGTGCCTGCCGTAGGTGGTGACGCTCTCGCCCACCTGGGCCGCCAGCTCGCGGGTGGGGGTGAGAATCAGGGCGCGGGGCAGGCGGCGGCCCGTGCTCTTGGTTTCGGCCAACCGCTGCAAGAGCGGTAGGGTAAAGCCTGCGGTCTTGCCGGTGCCCGTCTGGGCGCTGGCCAAGATGTCTTGCCCCTGCAAAATCGCGGGGATCGCTTTTTGCTGAATGGGCGTGGGCTCAGTGTAGCCCTGGTCAGCAACAGCGCGAAGTAAACCGGTCGCTAGACCGAGTTGTTCAAAGGTCATGAAGTTGTAGCTCCGAGTGGTGCCCCTACCCCAAATCAACTACCTGGGCCCAGTCTAAGAGCAGTGAGTTTTATCAAAAGAACGGCTGGTAAGCAAATTCTGTTGGCCAGCGCAGACCGGATGGCTGGCGAAGCTACATCCTAGCAGATAAATCAGAGAAGTTTGGGGTTGGCCCAGGAGTTAGGGTCAGCCAGAGCGTGGCAGCCTGTGCCCATCCTGACCATAGCCCTGGCGATAGAGGCATCCCCCCACGCGATAATTGCTGACGGGTTAACCATTGGTGTTGCAAAGGCCCGATGAGGGGGCGGCGGGGCGATCGCCCCCTGCTTTTGACCCCGTTGCATCCCAATCAAAGAATTAGACCGTATTTTTCGCCGCTAGCGCTTTGGGAATAATCTTAAAGCCTCGGTAAATTCCCTTAGAACTCAAGCCAATTCCAGGTACTGTGAATACGCTGGGGGTAGGTGTGCCTAGTTTGCCCTGGAGGTACCGTTGGTCTCTCCGTCGGGTATTCAACGTTTTCATCGCCTGAATCGTCACCGCAGACGTACGTTGAACCCTTATTTTTACCCAGCTATGCCTAAAACCTTTCTCTACGCCAATGCCGCCCCCGGCGGTGCCGATGTGCCCTCCGCTGGAGGCGATATCCATCGGGATAAAGTTCGGATTCTGGTGGTGGGTCGCCCTGCGGCGGTCAACCGGGTGATCTCAGAGATGAGTCACGTGGGCTTTTCGGACTCGGTGGAGTGGAGCAAACCCATCCCCACCGAGCGCCAGCAGGAGTCGATGCGGGTGCTGACGCGCTACGTGTTTGGCGATTCCTAAACCCTGTCATGCATCACGTTTACCCCTGGGGTCTCTAGCGCTGGGGCCTTGGGGGTAAATGTTAAACTGCTGATAGACTCACTCTATATACTGCAAGGCAGAAGAACGAAAAACGAAAAACGAAGCGAGAAGAATGAAGAGAAATTTTAGGACGCCCAGGGGAGTTTGGGTAATAAATGGGTGAGATGCTTTCCTTTTAGGTATTAAAACCTGAAAATAAGTAGATCGCCACATGTATTTGTAGGATGGGTTAGCGAAGCGTAACCCATGCGGATGTTGGTTTATTGCCTTTGGCAAGGCGTCGCCAACGTTCCTCAACCGCAACCTACATATGGTCATTTTACTTACGGCAACCTACTTATTTTCCTTGGACTTAGTTGAGTAAAGTGTTTTCTTTGGCGATCGCCCAATGACCCCAGCCCGCTCTACCCCAGCGTCTCTCTACGCAGCCGACTACCTCCGCTGGCTAGACGCCACCGCCGATGCTCTAAAGCGCCAAGACTACGGCGCGATCGACTGGGAGAATGTGATTGAAGAAATTGAAGATATGGGGCGACGGGAGCGGCAAAGCCTAAAAAGTAATCTAGTGATCTTGCTGTTGCATCTGTTGAAATGGCAGTTTCAGCCCGAGAGACAAAGCCACAGCTGGAAGGCCAGTATCGTCGAACATCGCCAGCGCCTAGAGGATAGCCTGGAGGCATCCCCTAGCCTAAAACCCTACCTAGAGACCCTACTTCCTAAGGCCTACGGCAACGCTGTAGAACGAGCGGCGGCAGAAACTGGCCTGGCTGAAGCCGCCTTTCCCCAGAGCTGTCCCTATACCATTAGCCAAATTATGGCCAAGGGCTTTTTGCCGTAGGCGCTGCTTAGCTGCTTGAGTTGGGGTGCATCCTCTCAGTGGCGGTGGAGCGGCACTTACCACTGCCTGCGGTAGTGGTGCTCGACGTAGCGCTTGATCTGGCGGGCCATGCGGCGAATGCCTTCTTTTTCGTCGCGGCGAATGAAGGGCAAAAACACCTGGGAAAGCAGGCCGGAAATGCGCTCTTGATGGATGTATTTGGTGCGGTTGGGGCCGACGTCTTCTAGCTCAAACACATGCTCACTTCTAAAGCCGGGGCCTTTGGAGATCCACCGCAGGCAGTGGTTGGGCTGCACCACCACAATGCGGGGCTGAAACTCGGTTTCGTCTTCGCCTTCGACCCGGCGCAGGGCGAGGAAGATCTCGCCGCCAGGGCGAATGGGCAGGTTGGGATCGCAGTCGTAGAGAAAGGTGTTCCAGCGGTGCCATTCTTCTTTGCGAACGAGGGCATCCCACACGGCAAAGCGGGGCGCGTTGATGGTGACTTCGCTGTAGAGGCTGGGCATGGCGGTGAGGGGGTTAGCCAGGAACCGTGCATAGGTAACAGACGCTACTGCTATCTTCACACAGACTGGGAATGCAGGAGTGAGGGGAGGGTGGAACGTTGGCACGTTCTAACGTTGGCACGTTCTAACGTGAGATTGACTATAGCTATCAAATCCGGCTGAGGTATCTAGCTGAAACGCCCTTAAACTGGATGGTTGGCCCTATTGTTCCCTCAAGACGGCAGTTCTATTTCGCTGGCGCGATCGCCCAAAGGTTTTCCATGGCAACTCTTACCCCTAACCCCAGTTACAGTCTCAGTCTGCGGCTCAAAATCCCGAACAAAACCGGCATGCTGGCTCAGATTACCCAGGCGATCGCCGAAGCCGGGGGCAATCTAGGCGACTTTGAGCTGATCAGCCGCAATCGCTACGACCTGATTCGGGAGCTGCACATCGATGCCTCCAGCGAGGCCCACGTGGAGGAGATTATTGGGGCGGTCAAAGCGCTCAAAGAAATTGAAATTTTGGAGATCTGCGATCGCACCTTCCAAATCCATGAGGGCGGCAAGATCAGCGTTGAGAGCAAGCTTGAGCTGCACAATCAGGATGACCTGGCTATGGCCTACACCCCCGGCGTGGGGCGGGTGTGCGTGGAGATTGCCGAGCACCCCGATCGCGTCTTTGACCTGACGATTAAGGGCAATACGGTGGCCATCGTCACCGACGGCAGCGCCGTGCTGGGGCTGGGAAATTTGGGGCCTGAGGCCGCCCTGCCGGTGATGGAGGGCAAGGCGCTGCTGTTTAAGAAATTTGCCGGGCTCGATGCCTTCCCCATCTGCCTCGACACCCAGGACACCGATGAGATTGTGACTGCGGTGAAGCAGCTGGCCCCGGTGTTTGGCGGCGTCAACCTCGAAGACATCAGCGCCCCCCGCTGCTTTGAGATCGAGGCCCGGCTGCGTCAGGAGCTAGACATTCCGGTGTTCCACGACGATCAGCACGGCACCGCCATTGTCACCCTGGCGGCGCTGGTCAACGCGCTGAAGCTGGTGAATAAATCCCTCGCCCAGGTGAAGGTGGTGATCAACGGGGCCGGGGCGGCGGGGGTAGCGATCGCCAAGCTGCTGCAAAAAGCCGGGGCTACCACCATTCTGCTGTGCGACTCGAAGGGCATTCTCTCCACCAGCCGGGACGACTTGAACCCCCAAAAGCTAGAGTTTGCCGTGGCCGAGTCGGGCACCCTGGCCGACGCCATGGTGGGGGCCGATATTTTCCTCGGGGTGAGCGCGCCGGGGGTGGTCAGCGTCGAGATGGTAGCCTCTATGGCCCCAGCCCCAATTGTGTTTGCCATGGCCAACCCGATCCCCGAAATTCAGCCGGAGCTGGTGACGGGCCAGGTGGCGGTGATGGCCACGGGCCGCAGCGATTACCCCAACCAGATCAACAACGTGCTGGCCTTCCCTGGGGTGCTGCGCGGGGCGATCGACTGTCGCGCCCAGGAGATTACCCCCTCAATGTACCTGGAGGCGGCCTACGCGATCGCCGCCCTGGTCAGCCCCCAGGAGCTCGACCGCGAACACATCATTCCCTCGGCGTTTGACGAGCGGGTGTCTGCCGCTGTGGCCTCGGCGGTCAAGCACGCGGCCCGGGTAGATGGGGTGGCGCGGAAGTAGGGGAGGTATTGGGTATCGGGTTTTGGGTTTACGGTTTACGGGTCACGGTTCGCGGTTTCGACTAACACCTCATACCTGACACCTCATACCGTCTAAACCAGAACCCGTTCCACCAGGTAGCGGGTAAACTGCACGCCGTTGTGCTCCACCACCTCGGTGTCGCACCGGCTGAAGCCAAATTTCTTGAACAGCCCCAGGCTAAACTCGCTGGCCTCGGCGTAGAGCCGAGGGAGCTGCTTTGACTGGGCGTGGGTCAGCACCGCCTGCATTAGTAGTGAGCCAATGCCCTGGCGCAGGCAGTCGTGGCGCACGTAGGCCGAAGCGACGTGACCGTCGTCGCCAATGCCGGCGAAACCCACAATGCCGTGGTCATGCTCAGCCACGTAGGTGGTGACATCGAGAATGAACTGACGGAAGCGGGGGCTGTCGGCATCTACGGCAGCCCAGGCTGCTGTTTGAGCTGCGGTGTAGTGCTCGGGCGCGTTGTGCAGCACAGTGTCTCGGTACAGGGCGGCCAGATTAGGCAAGTCAGCTTCGGTCGCTGTGCGCAGTTGCATGGAGCATCACCAATAAAGTAGATAAAGAGATGATCAATCTCGAATGCCATGGTTTAATTCTGGAAAATTAAGCGGTGCGCAGCGCCACAATGGGGTCGAGCTTGGCGGCCTGCCGGGCGGGAAACACCCCAAAGAAGAGGCCAATGCCGCCGGAAATGCTCACGGTCAGCAGAATTGCCCCCACCGAAATGCCTGCCTCGAAGGGGGTCAGCAACCCAATCAGCAAAATACCGCCTACCCCCAGGGCGGTGCCGACCACTCCGCCCGCAATGGACAGAATAATTGCCTCAATTAAAAACTGACCCAAGATATCGCCCTGGGAAGCCCCGATCGCCTTTCTCAGCCCGATCTCCTGGGTGCGCTCGCGCACCGACACCAGCATGATGTTCATAATGCCGATGCCCCCGACAAAGAGAGAAATACCGGCGATCGCCGCCAGCATCAGGGTCAGCGCCCCGGTAATCGTGTTGGCAATAGTCAGCAGCGAGTCCTGGCTGCTGATGTAGAAGTCATCTTCCGCGCGAATGTTGTGGCGCAGGCGCAGCAGGTTGGTGATCTGAAACTCGGCGGTGGCCATGCTGGCGCGATCGCGGGCCGACACCGTAATAAACGACACCTCGATGCCGTAGGGCGATCGCTCTCCCCCCGCCAGGCGGCTGTCTTTGGTCGTCAGCGGCACCATCACCGCATCGTCGTAGTCGAGCCCCAGGTTCGAGCCCTTGCGCTCTAGCACTCCCACCACATCAAAAGTCACACCGCCAATGCGAAGCTGCCGACCCAGGGCCGACTCATCGTCAAACAGGCGCTCTTGCAGCGTGCCGCCAATTACCGCCACCTGGGCACTGCGGGTCAAGTCTAGATCGCTGACAAAGCGCCCCTGGGCCACCTCAAAGCTGCGCACCGTCAAAAAGTCGGGGGTGATGCCCACCACGTTGACGTTGGCATTGCGGTTGCGATAGGTGACCAGCTGGCGACCGCTGGACTCCGCCGCCACCCCCGCCACCGACGGCACCTGCTGGGCAATGGCCTCCGCATCGGCCAGCACCAGGGTGCGAGGAATTTCTAACGAGCCCAGCTGGCGCGTCTCTTGGCTGCCCGGCACGATGAACAGCACGTTTGGCCCCAGGGTTTCGAGCTGGGCGTTGACGAAGCGCTGCGCCCCTTCCCCCAGGCCCACCATGGTAATGACCGAGGCGTTGCCGATGATGATACCCAGCATGGTCAGGGCGCTGCGCAGGCGGTTGGCTGCCAGAGTTTTGGTTGCCATCGACAGGCTTTCTTGCAGGTTCATACCTGATCCTTCTAGGGTGCTGCTTCTATGATGACTGCCCCAGGGTGACAGTGGGGCCACTAACCGCCGTCACCAGCACCTTTTTGGGCGGTACTGGCATCCACGGTGGTCTCCCACTGGGTGGTGTGATCGACGTTGGCCCAGCGATGTGGGGCCTGAGCGAGCTGGCCGGTGGTGACGACGGTTTTTAGCAGGGTGCCTGGCTCGGAGGTCAGCAGCCGCATCTCTAGCTGACCGATCGCGCGAAACTGGAGCTGCGATCGCACCCTGTCTCCGCCATAGTCAGGTGCTGCGCCCACAAACTGAATCTGGCGCAGGCGATGACGAGTGGCGACCTGGGCTGTGCTGTAGGTGTGGCCCCCCGGCCCTGAAGACTGGTTAAAACGCTCAACTAAAGCCGACTGCCGTAGACTGAGGCTGGCCACAATCAGCGAGGTGAGCTGCTCTAGGGTCTGGGCTGTGGGGCTGGCAATTGCGACCCAAAACTCCTGCTGAAAGTCGCTGACAGCAACGGTGGGATCGAGGCTCTTGGGTGCAGGGGCCAGCGCGATTGCCCCACCGTAAAGGGCAACCCACGGTGGGGATATGTCCGCTGCGATCGGCCCCAACCTCCACGACAACGGCTTCACTACGTCCCCAAGGTCGCCCTGGAGCTGCCGCAAACTCGCCTCCAGCAGTGCATGAATCAATGCACACCCTCCTCTCCAGGCAAATCTGAGGTGGCCGCCGCAGCCTCCCCGGAGGCCGCATTCTCCCCCTGGGTCAGCATTTCTTCTAAAACCTGAATGGCTCCGCTAATTCGCAACAGCGTATCGCGAATATTGGCCTGTCTGGCTTCAAGCTCAGCCAGCACTTTTTGCCCTGATTCGTATTCAATTTTGAGGGATTGAAGCCGCTGCTGGAGTTTGTCTTGCATACTGGTATTTCAGAATTTGGTGAGGTGAAAATTGCGATCAAACCCATGGATGAGTTCTTGAGGATTTGTGCGCCTAACTCTACCGAAAAGCTACCGATAATGAGGCTAATTGTGCATCACTGATTTGTTTCTTTAGGCTGCTGATGTCTGCCTGCAAGGCGTCGATTATTTTGCACAGCTCCTGAGTGGCTGAAATGTTTAGCATAGATAAAGCATCGTAGTCAACCACGTGAAAGTCATCTACCTCTCTGCCGTAGACAAAGACTGTTCCGGTGTAGTCCAGGGAAACTTGAAATCGATGGGGTGTTGCCGCTGTAATTATATGGATTTCACCTTCAGAGTTTTCTAAAAAGATTTTGATTCTCTCTCCAGTCTGCAATCCATGGTTCATCAGCTCTATCCAGCCGTTGTTGGCAAAGGCCTTTTGGAAAACGTCAGGGATCACATCTAAATGCGTATCTACAGATTGAGGGAATACTTTTGCAACCTGCTGGCCAATTACTTTCTTGTACTTTTTCGATCCGTTTTTGGCCTGATCTTTGTAAGAGTAGTTGACAATAGATAGCTGGCGCAAAATTTTAAGATCAGATGCGCTATCGCTGACGCCTTCGACTTCTTTGATGCGTAGGTCAGAGAAGGCGTTGAACTCGCTGGCTCCAATAAAGTTGCTGGCATATATGGAGTAAGGGGCATTAAACCCGGTTGTTGTTTGATTTGAGTCAGTTCGATTGACAAAATAACGGTAGCCACTTGGATGCTGATAATTGACAGATCCCTCAATGTGTAATTTGCCTTTGTCGGGGGTGCTAGTGCCAACGCCAATATTGCCATTGTCGGTTACGGTCAGTCTCCAGGCGCTATTGGTGTAAAATCCAATTTTGTTGGTGCCATGGCCACCTACAAAGCGATCGCTGGCCACCCACAATCCGCCATCGTTGTTGTTAGAGCGCAATCTCCCATTCACCAGCAAATCTATACTGCTACCACCTGAACCGACAACTTCCAGCTTTGCGCTGGGACTGCTGGTGCCGACACCGACGTTGCCCGCTACATCTAGTGCCCCTGCGAAAGAAGATTTGCCGGTTCCTAAAACAGTCAATCCGCCGTTGGCGGCGGTGGTCAACTTCATTCGTTCATTAGTGCCTTTATCATCTCGCCAGGAATGGATGCCGTTAGCGGCGTAAAACAACGTACCGTTGTTAATTCCTAGCCCGTAACCACTCCAGAGCTGTAGTTTTAGATTATTGCTGGTATCGCCATCCTTAAAAAGAATTTGCTGATTGCCCTCTAGCTGTAGTTTTCCGCCTTTTATATCTAATTTCTCGGTTGGGGTGTCTATGCCAATTCCAACATTGCCCGTGTAGGCAATGGTCATGGCATCAGGTAATGCTTCACTTGTCCAGGCAGCCTCCCTACGAACTTTGAAGCCTAAGTCGGTGCTGTAGGCGTTGAACGAATTGGGCCGAGATACAAGATAGGCATGGCGACCATGGGCCCCGTCGATCGCTCGGAGTTCTAAAACTGCTGACTGATTCTGCTGAATAGTGAGACTGCCAGCGATCGCAGCATTGCCTGTAACTTTTAGCCTCTCTGCATTTGTGCCTGTGGCCGGGGCACCGCCAATGCCAACTCTATCGTTGAGGGTGAGGGCAGCCTCAATAGTGAGCGGGCCTTGAATGGTGTCGGCCCCCTGGCGGTTTACCTTTGCATTGTTGAGGCGCACCACCTCGTTCATGGCACTGTTCCAGTCTTCTGAGCGGATGATATCGCCAGATTTTTTGTCGGTGTGGGCAAAGGGGTTGTTGCCGTTGGTGTCTGCCATGGGGGTGGGGGGATAAGTTTTGAGTTTTGAGTTTTGAGTTTCTAAAAAAGGATTTCCCAGACCAGGGTGAGTTTGAAGTCGTTGGTTTTGGGAATGCCGGGGAAGACAACCCGGTTGTACATTACCCCTGTATTGAGGCCTGCGGCGTTGAATAACCCGGCTTCTTTAAGAATGTAGGGCTGACCGCTGTTGCTGGCCGGGTCGAGATCGTTTAGCTCTAGGTCGGCGCTAAAGCGAATGCGGCTGCTTTTGTAGCTGGTTTCTGGCTGGGCGGGGTTGGCGGCGCTGGGGGTTGGTAGCATGAGCACAGAGGAGGTCAGATCGCGGGCGGCGTCAAAGGCTTTTAGCGGTTTGCGTAAAACTTCTTTGCTCAGCGTGGTGTCGGTGTCGGCCTGGACAGCAGTGTCTCCGGTGCCCACGGCCAGGTGGGTGATGGGGGCAACGCCCTGTACCCCGGCAAATAACTGGGCAACGAGGTTGCGCCCGGTAAACACAATGGCATTGTTGGCCGCCACCACGTTGATGAGCTGTCCAGCGCGATCGAAGCGCTGAATGTGGAGGCGGCCTTTCATGGCGAGGGAGTCGGTCAGGTACATGGCAGAGATTCCATAGCAAAGTCGGCGTTTACAGAGAAAATACGGCGGCAGGCAGCCTAGGCAAAGGTGTTGCCCGAATCGAATTCGGTGTAGTCAAACACCCCGGCTAGTAGGGGGCGGCCCTCTACGCTGGTCAGCAGGCGATCGCCCATGGTGTGCTGCATGCCGTTGGGGCCGTAGGGAGTTTGCTCGCTGGTGATATCCAGGGTGCTGTCGGCCATGGCGTGGGGCTCGACTAGGTAGGGTGGGTCGGCGGGGTGCTGGGCGGCCATCTGGTCGAACAGCTCGGGGGGGCTGCGATAGGCCGGGATGAGGGTGAGCTGGGTGTGCAGGTCGTGGCGATCGCGAAAGGTTTTGGTGTAAGCAATGGCAAAGTGGGTGCCTGCGGCCCGCACCCGGTTAATGATGCCGGGAATTTGGCGGCGGGGATGGTCGGTATTGTCGTCGAAGCGATCGGTAAAGCCGGGAATGTCCCAGGGTACGTTCACCTGAAAAAAGCCAGGGGTCAGTTTTTGTAGGTCATAGCCCAGGGTGAACCCATAGTTGCTGGCCTGCTCGGCGGTCAACGGCTCGACGGTGTTGGCATCTTGGTCAAAGCGGGAGAAATCAAATTGGCCTTCCCCTAGCCGACCGGGCCAGTCGCCCACCTGGGCCGTGATGTACCACTGCGACTCACCTACGGGCAGCACCAGGGCGGCCTGGGGGGCAATGTAGGCACCGTTGTGAAACAGACGACCGTCGGCGAGCAGCAGCAGCTTGTCGCCGATTTTCAGGCCTTTGTCAAAGGTGAAGCAGGGCCGGTGGCTGGCGGCGTTAACCAGGGTCAGCTGGCTGATGTGGGCCAGGGTGGTCTCACTGGCAGGGCGTTGATCCGTCAGCTCCAGGTAGAGGGTGATGGCGGTGGGTTCAACGTTGGGGTTGCTCAGGGTGAACTGATTGGGCCATACATCTTCGGCTTCCGGCCCCGCCGCCGCTGCCCTGACCGAGGGCATAACTGTGACCCTGGGAGCGGCTTCTAGAACGGGCTGGTATTCCTCAATGGTGATGGCCTGACGAGCTGCCAGGGCGGCCTCGCTGTCGGCAAAGATGCCCAGGTTGGCGGCCACAATGTCCAAAATGCCCTGCTGGGTCGAGGCCCCGCGCAGCAGCACCTGAATCAGATCCCGCAGCCGCTCCCGGTAGGGGACGTAGCTTTTTTGCAGCGCCGTGGGAAAAGCGGTCTCTAGCAGCAGCCGATTCAGCCGCCGTTGGGCAAGAGCTGCTAGGGGGCGTTTGGGTTTGGCCTCGCTGGTCTGCACCAGGTTCTGGGTCTCTGCATCGAAGGGGAGCTGGCTAAAGAAGTCTGCGTTGCGCGAGTAGAGCTCAGCATCGGGCAAAATTACCTGATTTAGCAAAGCAGCTAGGGTTTCGCCCACGGCGGTGGCGGTGGGTATGCCGCTGGGGGCGATCTCGGCGGGGTAGCTGGCCTCTAGGCACAGCCGGTTGTGGCGAATGCGATCGCCAGGCGTTGCAGGCGCGTAACCAGCCAGCTGGGCCAAAATCCCGGCCTGGAGGGTGGGAAACTGCCCTTCCGGACTGACCATAGAGAGCCGCGCGGCCTGGGCGGCGGCCTGGAGCAGCGCCGTCACTACCACCAGCGACAGGCGCAGGTTGTCGGGGGCGGAAGCCACGGCGGCCTGATTTTGGCTGACGGCCAGCAGGGGCTGCCAGATCCCCGCCTGGGGCAGGCTGTGGCTGAGGTCGGGCTGGAGCTGAGCCACCAGATTGGGCAGGTCGGCGGCGGTGAAGCCCCCCGCTAGCTGCTGCCGAAAGAGTTGCTTTTGCAGGGGCAGGGGCAGCTTTTTGCGCAGGTAGCGGGCGATCGCCTGGGGCAGATCGTCGGCGGTAAAGGTGAGGGCTGGGTCCTGGGCGAGGCGATCGCGGGCGGCTAACCATGCCGTTTGCAGCGTTTGCCCCAGGCGCAGGTAGTCATAACGCTGGTAAATGGCCTGGGTCAGGGCGCGCTCTGGCAGCAGGCGGTTGAGGTCGGCGGTGAAGGCTGCCAGCAGGTCGGGGGGCACCTGGTCGGCCCCGGTGTAGCGGTTGAGGGCGGTGTGGGTACTGTCCGAGAGGTGGTTTTTGAGGTATTGCAGCAGCGGGTCGCGACCAATCAACAGGCGGGTCAGGGTGGTGGCGGGCTGCGTCCAGGTGGCTGGGGCAAAATGCACCCGGTCTTGGCGGTGGGTTAGATCGACGTCGTAGCGCTCTAGCAGGGCCAGCAGAGACGGAGGGTAGAAGTAGGGTGCAGCAGCCGACAGGGGAGCGGTGGGGCCTAGGTTTTGCAGGTCGTAGCCCAGGGCGGTTTGGGGCCGCACGATCTCCCTCACCAGCGTTTCTAGCTCCAGCAGATCTCTGGGCTGAAACTGATTGTTCACCTGCACCAGCTGGGAGGTGCCGCCCAGTCGCTCCAGGTATAGGGCAAACAGCCGATCTAAATCGCCCCGAGGGGCCAGGGTGGAACTGGGGGCACTGCTGTTGCTGGCGGTATCGACAAAGTGCGATCGCAGCACCCGCACCAGATCCGTCTCGGCACTTTCTAGGGCATCCCCCAGGGCCGCCGCCAGGGCATGCAGCGCGCTGTCTGCCCCGACCGCATAGAAATCGGGGAAACGGCTGAGCAGGCTTTGGGTTTTACCGTTGGGGGGCATGGCCTAGGCGGGGGGCGGCAGGACGGTGATGGGATCGGGGGTGGGCTGGAGGGCCACAGCGACCACCTGTTCGAGGGAGCGCACGTGGATGGTTTGGGCGGTGGCGGAGGTGCCGCCGAACTGGGCGGTTTGCGATCGCCCATCGACGCTGCGGGCCGTCACCGTCAGGCCCGCAACGGTGAATACCAGACTGCGGAATTGACCGCTGCGATCGGGGGTGGCTTCCAGGTGTTGGCGCAGGGTCGCGAGATCAAAATCCTGGCCAGGGGGCTGGGCCGCAAAGGTGGTTACGGCGTTTCGCAGGGTAGTTTTCAGGGCTGCGAGCAGGTCATCCCGTGAACTTGCTGCCGCCGCTTCGCCGTCGGCAGACACGGCGGGGGTGGCTGCCGGATCTCGGGCATCGGAGCGAATGCGCACCACGGTCGGCGGCGAGGGCATATCGTCGGTCAGCCAGCGGATGGTAATTTCGAGGCCGGTGAGGGTGACGGTGAGGGGCTCAGTGCGATCGCTAATCAGCAGATGGGCCAGCTGTAGCCGTTCATAGGGTTCCACGCGCATGGCCCGGTGCTCAGCATCCAGCCGATCGGCCGCCCCATCGCTCCCCAAGGCTTGAAAATCCTGGGGGTCGAGATCCGCCACAGCCAGAACCTCGCTGGCCGCGTCTTGCAGCTGTGTCAGGGCCAAATCCTGCCGGGGCGGCCAGCGGTGCAGAAAGCGTTGCAGATGATTTCGCATTTCAGCCCATGTCTGCGTCCGCTCGTCGGGGGTGAGCGGTTTGGGCAACGTCACCCGCAGGGCCCCCACCAGGCCCAGGTCGCGGTCGTAGAGGGCCAGCGGTTCCGCCAGCACAAACCGCTCCGCAAAGCCGGGAATCAAGGCGGTCTCCTCCGGTCGCACCAGGGGTGATGGCCGCTGGGGAAGGAGGCGCAAACTGTCGGGCCTGGGCCTGACCGAGGCGGGGATCTGGGCGAGGAGTTCGGCCTTCACCAGCGGCGCTCCGGGGAGCAGAGCGTCTTGGAACCAGCGCTGGAGGGCGCTGAGCATCGCCTGTTCGGTGGCCGAGGTCAGGGAGGCAGCCCGCAGTTCTACCCGCACGGGAATGTCCTGGGGCTGGCTCACCACCCGAAAATCGCCCAGGCGAAACTTGCTGGCCAACAGCCCGCAGCTGGCGGGGTCAAGGCGTTTGGCGCTGCTCAACACCGGGGCCGAGGGTGCAGCTTGACTGGGCCAGTGGGGCAGGAGGGCAAACTCCTCCACGTTGGCCACCCCCGGCACCGCCAGCATGGCCTGCACCAGGGGCGGAAACAGCAGAGGTTTGCCGAGGGGCAGCTGGGCCAGGTGGGTGGCGATCGCCCGTTTCACCTCTGCCGTCACCGCCTCTGGATCCGCCGTGGCCGCCACCGCCACCTGCACCATGCCGTCGAGCCTGACCAGTTCAGCCCCGTGCAGCCGCACATACACCCCCGCCGCCCGCACCTGATCGACCCGCTGGCGCAAAGCGGCGACCCGGTTTTGCTGGCGTTGCCCCTCGGTGAGGGCCAGCGTCGAGGCCAGGGGGTTGTCGTTTCGATCGGCGCTGGGGGAGGGCGAACTAGCAAGCTGCGAGGGCTGGGGTAGCCAGCCGCTGGGGGGCATGGTTTCGAGGTCGCGATCGTCGATGTAGATATCTAACACGCCGTAGGTCTGCCCTGTCTCCCCCGGCCCCGGCTCCACCACCTTCACCTCGCGCACCCCTGACTGGCTCAGCAGGGCGGTTTCAATGGCTGAGAGCGAGGCCTTGCCAGAGGCCAGGAGGGCGCTTTTGGCTCGCTGGCGCAGTTCGTCGTCGGTTTCTAAGCGCTTGCCCAAAAACTGGGTGGCTTCAGGATTGCGAACGGCCTTTACCCCCGCCACGGGCAGGGGCATCACCGCAATGGTATTGGCCGCCACCACCTGGGTTTCCCCCCGCTCCATCGCCTGCACCTTGACGGTGATTTCGGTGTCGGCCGCCGGAAACAGCCTGGCCTCAATCGTGGTGTAGGCCTTGCGGGGGGCGCGATCGCTGTCCTCCGTCGTCACCAGCGTCCCGATGGGGATTTCAATATCCTCCTGGCCCGCATCTCGCGTAAAGGTGACGACGCCCTCGGCGTAGTCGGGCAGGCCCCGCTGAATACCCAAAATGGCCGCTACCATCTCCAGCTGCAGGCCGCTGGCGGTGTCGATAAAAGCCGAGTGGTAGACCTGATCCATCTGCTCGTAGAGCAGAGCCATCTCGTAGGCAAAGGATTCGTAGAGGGTGCGAATGACGCTGCCCACGGCCAGATCGATCCCCTCCCCCCGATTCCCCAGCTCCTTGAGGCGGGTCTGGGTGGAGTTCACCAGTTCTGTGTAGATGGCCTCAAAGGGCTTGGGGGCAAAGCTCATAGCGGTTAGGTAGGGGCGGTTTCACAGGGTGAGGGTGAGGTCAAGCACCATCGCCGTCAGGTCGTCCACCGGGCGCAGGCTGACCTGGGCGGCCAGGGTGCTGCGTCCCGCCAGGGTGGGCGGGGCAAAGACGACCGCCACCACTTCGGCGATGCGGACTTCCTGGGCCAGACACTGACGAATGTAGAGTTCCGCCAGGCGGCGGGTGCGATCGTTGTTTAGCTCGCCCACCAGCTCGTGGAGCCGCGAGCCGTAGTCGGGGTGGCCCAGTTCCGCCAGGGCTCCCTGGTGGGTGTGCAGCCGGTTGAGGATGGCCTGCCCCAGGTTGGCGCGATCGCTGACGGTGTTAAACAGGCTGCGCGGGTTAACGGACAGGTCAACGCTGTGGCGAGTGGCTCGGCTGGCGGGGTCTCGCTGGTTGGGGTCGCGGTTGGGGTTGTGGTGGATGAGGGAGAGGTCGATGGGCATGGGTGGGGTGAGGGGGTGAGGGGTGAGGGGGTGAAGGGGCATAGGGGTGAGGGGGTGAGGGGAGTGAGGGGGAGGGGTGAATCTGGCCGGTGAGGGAGAGGTCGCCGTTGACGGTGAGGCTGCCGTTGATGGTGACCTGGCTGGCGGGGCCGGGGGTGAGGGTGATGGCGCTGCCGCTGAGCTGAATGCTGGCCCCGTCGGGGGTTTGCAGGTGAATGCCCGCCGGGGTGATGGCCAGGTGGATGACTTCGGGCTGGTCGTCAACGGCGATCGCGGCGGTAATCTGCCGCTCCGACACCCGCAGGGCTGGGGTATCTCTGGCCGATAGGGTAATGCCGCTGTGCTGATCCAGGCGAATTTTGGCGTGGCCCGCCTGGCGGTGCTCCCCGGCGGGGCAGCCGCCGTCGGTGCCCTGGCACCAGTGCCCCTCGTGGGGGGCTTCCACCGAGCTGGGCATGTCGTTGGGGCAGAGAAAAATTTCTAGATACAGGGGGCTGGCCCGCTTGTTTTCGCGAATGGGCGCGGCGGCGGGGCTGCCCACGTAGGTATAGTCGCTGTTGGCTCCTTTAATTCTCACCATCGGTCTATCCCACCTTGGTATTGCGTGCTTTGGCTTGAATCGAGTTAATTTTCTCCATCGGCACCATCACCGGGCAGGGCGCGCCCAGGTTGCCCACGTGGGTATGGCTCGACAGAATGATGTCGTCGTTGTCGGCGACGGCGTTGCCCGGTGCTCGACCGCCCACCTGCACCCCGCCCGTGGCGGCATCGCCAATTTTGATGCTGCCCATGCCCTTGATGGTGACGTTGCCGCTGGCCGCATCCAGGGTGATGCCGCCCCCCTCAATCGTGAGCTTGCAGGTGCCGTTGCTGACGGTGATGGTGCTGCCTTTGAGGGTGACTTCGCACTCCTGGTTTTTGGCGGTGATGTCGCCATCGTTGAGGGTCAGGGCGCTGTTTTCGGTGGTGGCCTCTACGGTTTTGTCGGTGACGGTAAGGATGGTTTTCTCGTCTTTGCTGGTCAGGGTGAGGGTGCCCTCGGCGTCGATTTTGAGGCAGCTGCCGCCCTGGAGGCCGTGCTGTAGCACAAACTCTTTGTCTTTGCTCAGGGGGGGCTGATCTTGATCGTTGTAGAGCCGCCCGATGATGATCGGCGCGTTGAGGTCGCCGCCCACAAAGGTAATCAGCACCAGGTCATTGACGCTGGGAATATTCGCCTGGCCCAGGTGGGGCGTGGCTACGGGCACCTGGCGCAGCTCAAAGTCTTTGCCGTCGGGCTGCTTTTTGTTTTTGAGCTTTACCGAGCACTGGTAGTTGTTTTTGTCGCTGTCGCTCTCGTGGGGAAAAATGGCGGTGACAATCCCCAGTTCGGTGGTGTAGATGCGGCGCACTTCCTGCTCTGCCACCTTTTTCATCACGCCCACAATGGAGTCCATTAGGGTTCCTCCTGCCACTGGAGCGTGGTGCAAAACCCTTGCCGCTGGCTGAGCCGGTGGCGCACCCCGGTGATTTTGTAGCGTCCATTGTGGGCGGCCACGGGCAGCTTGGCCAAGGAAAGGCGATCGCCCAGCCCCGCCGCCGGATTGCCCAAAGCTGTGGCCCAGCCCTGCCGCTGCCCCCGGTGGGACTTTAACAGGGCGGTGGCCATGTCGCCTGCGAGCGCCTGGGTGCGGGCGGTGGGCTCCACCCGGTACAGCACGGTGCCGCTGCGCTTGCCGCTGCTGCCTTTGACCTCCTTTTTGGTCAGCCAGCTGTAGGCTTTGTCGCCCTGACCCTGGCTGGCCGGGCTTTCGCCATACACCTCGACCCCCGTGATGGGGCTGGGGCCCTGGCTCCAGTCGTAGGCCAGCAGGTCTACGCCGTAGCCAAACTCATGGGTTTGGCTGGGCTGGTAGGGGGCAAACACCAGCTGGTCGGCGCGATCGCCGTAGAGGTCAAAGCCGCACTGCTCCGCCAGGTGACGCAGATGGCCGTAGGCCGAAACCTGATCCCCCAGGGCATAGACCGGAAACTGAATCCCCTCCTCCGCCCTGCCCACCGACACCCGGCAGCGCCTGGCCACATCCGCCGCGATCGCTTTGGCCGTAGATTTTTCAAACAGCAGGTTGAGGTGGGTCGTGGTTAGCCGCCACAGCTGGCTGACCGCTTCTACCTCCAGCCCCGTCAAGGCCCAGTGCAGGTGGGCCACCTCGCCTTTAAAGACGGACTGCGGCGTCTGACCGTAGCCCAGCTTCACCTCTACCGCATCGCCCACTGCCAAAGACGGCGGGTTGGCCACCACCAGCCGACAGGTGTTGACCGGAATCGCCAGCGTCGCCTCGGCAGTTAGGCTGACCAGAGCGGCCTGGCTGGTGGGGGCAATCGTGGTGCTACCCAGGGTAATTTGATACTGAAGCGTGGGCATGGGCGGCGTCAATTACGGGGTGATATACAGAGTCATGGGATCGATTTGGGCCGTGGTGGCCGGTGATTTTCTCCAGGGGCGGGCGATGCTCAGCCTGGAAAAACGGTCAGACAGGAACGGCGCTCAGCAAGCGACGATAAGCGCCGCTGATGTCCTCCAGGCCGATGTCTAAATCCCTCTGCAAGCGCCAGAGGGGTTTCTTTAGCTCCAGAAAAATGCGATCGATGCGAGTCCCAATTAGCTCCTCAAACTTTTTCATTAAATTGGCGTAGGCATCCTGTACCGCTGCTGCCACATGCTTGGGTAAATTGCGAACTACCGCCACAATTTTGGCGTGGGTCTCGTCGAGCTGCTGAATAACAGCTTCGGGGTAAAAATCCTTCAGGGTTTGCATAAAGAAGGGGAAAATAGACTGCATACTCAGCACCAAGGCATCCCCGTAGACAGTTTCTAAAAGAATGCGGTTCAGCCGGAGCCGATGATCCTCAGCCAGGGTGGGAAATTTATCGGCCAGCAGCTGCCCGTGCTCGGGCAGTGCCGTGTCGAGGGCTCGACTGGCCGGGTAAAGGGTACGGGTCGTCAGCAGGTTGTTGAGGGCGACTACAATGGCCTCCCCCTTCAGTTGATCGGCCTCCAGGAGCAGCCGCTGACTGGTATCGAGTTCTTGCCACAGCAGATCGGAGATTGGATCGCGCAGGTTGGCTTTCAGCTTTTGCATCAGCGATGCCAGCCCCTCTGGTCTGAGATCGTCCACCTCAAAGCTGTTGAGCAGGGTGGTTGGCCGCAGCGATCGCAGGGTTTTCTCCACTAGCTGATAGGCCAAGCGCAGGGTCTCAGAAACCCCATCGATAACGTCACCTGCGGCGGTGCTCAGGGCGGCGATCGTGTCGGTTAAATCCTGCCGCAGTCGCTCCGTCTGAGCGGCCAAAATTTGAATAATTCTGCCCGGTGCCTCCAGTAAGGCTTGCAGCACCTCATCAATTTGATCGAGAATCTCGCCGGGCTGCTTTAGCACCTGATTTAGCATCGTCAGGATATTGCGGATCGGTGCCACAAACTGCTTTTCAAGCTGCTCGGGAAGCACAGCCTTAAAGGCGGCTACCAGCTCGTCGTTACTCTTTAAAGCGGCTTTAATAGCTTCCATATCCTCATCGCCAGGAACCAGGCGCGACACTTCAGCGGTGCGTCTGTCCTTAGTAATAATTAGCTCGATTTTGCCCAGCCAGGCGTTATAAATCTCCCCCAGGGCTAAAGCCTCACTTTCACTGATCAAGCGCTGGTAAAGGACATCTAGGCGTTGACTCAGCTCTTCATAGTAAACATCTGTCCTGGTGACGGGCGGGGAGCTGCTATCCAACCCTGAGTTCTCCGCTTTCAGACTGTTTAAGGCTGCGCTAAGGGTGTGCCACCCATTGTCTAGCGCCTCTTTAGCTGCTGAGTAGTCTGCCTTTGGGTGCTCTGCAAACCTGTGTACAGCAACGCTCAGATTATCCAGTTCACGCCTGAGTCTTTCCTCGGCAATGTTGGTGACGCGCTGGTTGATTGTAGCCTGAATTTGATCTAGCTTTTGCAGTGGCTCATCTAGATTCAGGTTAAACATATCTTTTAGGTCGTTCCAAAAACCAGAGTCCAGCATTTCATCTAGACCCAGACCCGCAAAGAGTTTTTCGACGCTGCCCAGGGCCGCTTTGATGCGATCGATCAAACTGCCGACCGGCAGCGTATTCAAAAGATCTTGAATATGGCTTTTCTGATCCTCTAGGAGCTTAATTAAGCCCTCGGGAGATAGCACCTGGGCCATATTGACAATCTTTTGGTATAGCCCCTCTAGCATAACCACCAGTTGATTTGGGTCAAGCTTATTGAGGCTGTGCAGAATTTTGTCGTACAGTCCTTTGATAGACTTGAGTAGCTCTGAAGGTCGATACTGATTCAGCTCTTTTACAAAGCTGTCGATGTGGGGTTGCAGAAAATCTTCTAAAAGTTTTCCTGGTTCAAAGCTGACGACTTGCTCTTTGATCTGGTTTACCTCCTGCTGCACCTGATCGACAATATTCAGCACCGGGGCCAAGACCTCCTCAAAAGCTCGTTTTAACTCTGGATTGACAACCCCTGGCACATCAACGCTCTCCAGCACCTTTTTGCCGACTCCAAGGGCGGTTTTTTGGGCTATACCAAGGCTGGCCACATTAATTTTGCGTAGATCTCCCTCCAGGGTCTTGGATTTGGTTACAGCTAAATCAAAGCTAGACTTAAGCGTGATTTGCTCCAGGGCCTTAGCCATCTTATCGATCCCCTGATCCGCTGTTTTGATCGCCTCCTCAACCTCTTTGCGCTCTAGCTGGCTGGTGACTTTGCCCAGAAGGTCGCGAATCTTCTGCTGTAGGGCCTGATCGTTTAAGTTTTGATCAATGCCGCTGTTGATTTTTTCAATCGCCTGCTTGACCTGATCGGTTTGGGCTTTCACGGTTGCGGCTAAGCTTTTGATGCCCGCTTCTGCTGTGGCTGCCATCTGGCTCAGCGCCCGCTTGGCCTGGGCTACAATCTGCTCGACCTGATTGCCTGCCTGTTTAATAAAATCTTGAATCACCCCGATCGCCTGATTGATGTAAGCCTCCATTCTTTCTAAGGCCTGGCGAGCGGTGGCCAGCTTCTGCTTGATAAAGGCGACAATCCTATCGGTAATCTCTTGAACCTTGGCAATGCCTGTCTCTAGTAGGGCTTTGACCTGCTCAATTAAGTTTTTTAGTTTGGCGGTAATGTCTGTAATGCGCTCGTTTAATCCGGTGACAAAGCGGGTGATGGGGTTAAAAATTTGGCTTAAGACCTGAATCTCCTCCCCCTGATCGCTGGGCAAATTTTGGAGTAGCTGTACGAACCCCTTGGCCGCAAAGCCATCCACTCGCAGGGTGGCGTTGGTGAGGATGCGATCGCAGTCATCCAAAATCAGCTCCATTTGGCGGGCTTTCTGCCGCTGCTGGGCCAGGTCGGCCTCGGTGGCGGTTTGCCGGTTTATTCCTCGAAGCATCTGCGCCAGTTCCAGGGCTTGTTCGCCACGAGTCTGAAGGGCCGCCGCCCCCTGACCCAGGGCGACAGGGGGTAAACTGGCCGCTACCCCCTGAATCTGCTCCACAAAAACGTCAGTCAGCGCTGTTTCGCTCAATTCGTCTAGCCAGGCATCGGGATTTTTGAGTTTTTCGAGCAGCGCCTTAAAGGCTTTGATCAAGGCGTTTAATAGTCGCGAGGGAAACGCCGCCGCCCCCTTCAAAAAAGCATCGAATTCCGCTGAAAGCGACGGGTCTGACGCCGGTACGTTGAGGCTGCCAAAGTCACTCGTGCCCACAATCGAGGTGGTTAGATCTCCCATTGAGTTTTGCACCCCCATGAGCTCCTGAGCGCTGAAGGCCTCTGCCCCTGGGTTTTGAGGAATGGCGGCGGCGAGGGAGTCTACATTGATCTGGTGCAGACTCTCCAACTGCCCGGTAACTTGGGTCTCCAGTTCCGCTGCGCCGATGGGGGGCTGAGGAATGTCCGCCATGGCGTAGCTGTCACTGTCTAAATCTGTGACTAGATTGGTTCCGAGATTGCCATCCATCGGTTCCGGCTGATTTTGACTGAGCAGGGCTCGGGCGGAGGTAAACGGGTCGTCAGCAAAGGTGCCTTTGGCGTCGAGTTCGATGCTCTGGAGTTGGTCAACAATGGCGGTGAGGGTCATGGTGATTGGGGGGGGCAAATTCGACAAGACTTCTTCGTCAAAACTGTGGTACAGGGTTCTACAGCCATAGCCGTGGTCGTTAGAACATCGATAAACCCGAGAACATTCAACCGTTTGAACGTTCGCTAGGGCACTGTCTCAACCCAGTTGGCTACCGCTATACCCAGCGGGGGAGTGCTAAATTCCTAAAATGTCTCGCAATCCTTGGGTATCGGCTTGAATAGTTTGGGTTACCTCCTGGATGGGAGTCATAGATCTGCGGATCGGCTCAACGGGGTTAGAAATTTCGGGTAAGGCACCCATGCTGAGGGCATCGGGCAGGAGCGTGGCCATCATAAAATTGGCGGCTTTGGCTTTGATCTGGGGCTGCACCGCCGTCGGGCTGGATTTGGCCTGGGCGGACACTGCCTCCGCCACAATGAGCCGATAGCTATACTCCTCAGGGGCTTCGGCCCGCTGCACCACCTCGAACTGCTCGATAATCACCTGACTGAAGTAGGCTTGCCCGACAATTTCTGCTAGAAAATCCACCGTCTGCCGTTGTTTATAGGCCTGCCGCAGCCGCTCCAGATCGGCCTGGGCCTGAAGGCCGTAGCAAATGCCGCGCACGTCCAGCCGCACCGAGGCCCGCCCCAGGTCTTGGGTAACGGTGCCCTCGCGGCCAGGAACACGGTGAGCCACCCAGTTGGCCTGCTCTAACGTGGCCAGGTGGTGAATGCGGGTAAGGGCGATGTTGGCGATTTCGATGGGCATGGGGAGAGGGGGTGGGGGGTGATGTCCTTTAGGGGCCGTAGAAGCGGCGGTAGTCGCGGGTGATGGTGCGGGCGATCGCGTCCATAATTTCGTCTAAGTCCAGCTCGTCGGGCGATCGCGCCTCAGGCCAAACCGTTGGTGGAGCCGGGGCGGCGGCGAACCAGTCGGCGGGTTGCTCGGGGTATGGTGACGTCGTCGCCCCAGCCGCGCTGGCAGAGGCTCCCGGCGCGGTGGAGTCGGGAGCAGAGTTGGGGCCTGGGCTGCTGCTGGTTGCGGTGGCGGGGGGAGCGGCTAACGACAGAGCCTCCCTGACTTTGGGGAGGATTGCTGCCCCAATCGTCTGCTCCTTAGGAATGAGGGCTGGCTGGGCCACCTCCGCCGGGTCGGTCTGCGGCAGCTCAGGGCTGGTGAGCCGGGCCGTCAATTCTGCCCAGCCGCCGACCGCTAGAGGCGCGACAGCTGGGGAATCAGGCGTCGCGCCGATTGGCGTCAGCCAATCGGGCTGGATAGTCTGCGGCGGCTCTGCCCCGCCCCTGGGCCATGGTTCGGCGGGGGGTGCCCCGACCCGGTTGCTATCGGCCAGCCGCGCCGCCAAGGCTGAGAAGCCGCCCACGGTGGGGGCCATAAATCCTGCTCTGGGGGAGATCTGCTCTTCAGCCTTAACCTCCACTCCATCGGTTCCCGTAGGGTGGGCACCGCCCACCACAGCCCTAGTCTCTGCTCTATCCGCCCAAGCCGTTGCCACCGCCGCCCCGCCGCCTACCACCGCCATAGAACCTGCGCTGTGATCTACCGATGCTGGGGGCGATGCTGGGGGCACACCCTGCTCCCTCGATGGCTCGATCTCACCCCCATCGACATCCTCGTCGGCCCAGGCGGCGGGCTGGGGGTGGGTGGGGCGGGGGGGCTGGTCGCGATCGCCCGATTGCTCAAGTCGTCGCGGGCCAGGGTGCTCTCTACCGGGGGGCGGTGCCCAGCCTACCGGCGCTGAGTGCTGGGGTGCCTGCGAGCCAGGCAACTCCCTAGGGGGGGGCAGTGCCCACCCTGCCACTGCGGCGTGCTGGGGTGCTGCCAGCGTAGGGGACTTTCCCTGGGGGGGCGGGGCCTGCTCTACAGAGACCGGGGCAGAAAAGGTTGGGGCAAAATCGGCAACGTTCTCAGCCTCAGACCGGGGGAAAATGTCGCGGTGCGGCAGTCCGGGCGGGTGGGAAGCCGGGCGATCGCCAGCCACCCCAGATTCAGGGCTGCTTCCACCCAATAGCTCGGTGGTCAACCAGGCCTGGAGGGCCGCCAGATCGGCGACGGTCAGCTCAATCGCCAGCCAGTCTGCCGCCACCTGATTCAGCGCTGCTAGATCGTCCCAGGCGACACCGGCCAGCGGCCAGGCTCCACCGTCGAGGACGGCAGCCAGGTCTTGCTGGAGCGATCGCCCCAGGGCGATCAACGCCTGCGATCGGGCATCAGGCTCCATCCCCAGCCGCCTCCCGATCTAGACAGCCGAGATAGAGCGCCGCCTGCCCTAGGGTCAGGGCCTGCACCTGCTGCGGTGTCCAGCCAAAGGCTTGGGCCAAGCGAAAGCTCATCCAAGGGAGGGAGGGGGTGCGCGTCATGTTTTTTTTTCCTCCAAACCGCTGAGGTGGCGAATTTGGGCGATGAAAAAATTCACCAGCCCCAGGGGCATCGCCCGCACCTGATCCAGGGAGAGCGTCGGCGTCACCAGGGATTCCTTGATCATCAACAGCGGAATCAGACCGGGATCTTGGCGGCTGGCCCGCATGATCAGCTGTAGGGTGCCGATGGTTAACGGTCGCAGTTGCACCACCAGGGGGTCTGCGGCGGGGCGATCGCCCGCCTCTGTCGGCCGCAACAGCTGAGGCGGCACCACCACATCGAAGATCAGCGCTGAGCCCGCCAGCAGGTCATCGGCCGTGAGGGTGACGGTGGGGGTTGGGGTAAACAGGGGCACGGGCGTAGGGGAGGTAAGGGGGCAAAGAACGGTTGCAAGATGGGGGAAGTCTTAAATGGGGCGCAGGCATTGATGCCGGCTGCCCTAGCAAGGCCGTGCGCGGCCAGAGTTAGCCACCGACGTCGTCAGCACTCACCCGCAAGGCGCGAAAAGTCATAGCCTCCATCACAAAATCGTCTTCGGGCAGGCCAAAGCTCCAGCTGTTGAACTTCACCCCAAAGACGGTCAGAATGCTGCTGTTCTCGGGAATGGCGGGGTTGGTGAGGTTGATCACAATATTGAAGGAGGGCTGGGGAATCGACCCCGTGGGCGGCGGGCTGCTCGATCCATCCCCCAGCAGCAGCCGCAGCATGGCCCCATTGATGTGGGCGCGTTCTACAAAGCCAGACACATTGATATTGCCGGGGCGCAGCTCGGTGGCAAAGCGCTTGCCAATTTCGTGGTACGGGCGCAGTTCGTTCTCCACCTTGACCTGCACATTTTGCAGCCGCCCCACAATGCTCGACAGGGCATATTCGCCAATCAGCGCGTCCGCCAGCTTGCCCTCCTCCGAGGTGCTATCGTCTACGGCCAGCACCAGAGACGCATCGGAGCCGCGAAAAACATTGGTGTTCGGCATGGGTTACTCCCCTAGCTGAGGGACATCGTGACTTTGACAAAATCAATGCTGAAGGTGGGCTGGAGGGTCATCGTGACCATGGCTTCCCCGGCAATTTCCTGGGCGCGGGTAGCCGAAACCTCTAGCTGGTAGCCCACCAGGGCCTCGTCCTCCACCATGCGGCTTAAAAAGCCGTCCAGGGTAGCCTTCATCGCCCCCCGCACCCGCACATTATTCAGCTTGCCAATGTAGGGGTTGCAGCTCGATCGCACTCCGTAGATGGCATAGTCCACAATGCGGCGGGTGGTAATCTGCTGCCAGGCTCCGTCGTGGGTGGTAAGGCCCTTCACAATGCGAAAGCCGTCGCGCTGCTCCACGGCCAGCAGCCGTTTCTGTACCAGCTGTTCGAGGGTGCCGCTGTTAAAAATGTCGGTGAGCCCGTCCAAGGCAAGGGTTTTGTTAGTAGGACTGGTGTGGACGGGCAGCGATGACATTAAGCCCGCCACGGCTGCGGCCAAATAGCCCGACGAAAGGGCGATCTCTGGTGAACCAGGGTTGCCCTTTAAGACAGCGCCAGGGGTGACTAAAACGAGGCGATCGCTGGCGGGTACATCTTCGGGAACGGGCCCCTTTTTGCCCTGGGCAAAGCCCAACCCCATCACCCCCATCCGCTCTCGCTTAATCTTCGCCGTTTGGGTGAGGTGGCCCTGCAAATCGGTCAACATGCTGCCATTGCCACTGTCCTGGCCAGCCAGCACAACAATGTTGATGATGTCCTTCTCTAAGGCTTCCAGGCCTTGTTTATAGTTGGGAGGAGCGCCCCCGGCAAATTTGCCTGCCGTTGCCAACACATCGGGCAGCTTGTCCTTGACATCAATATTGAGGCGGGCTACTCGTACCAGCTGAGACGTGCCAGTAATGGCCTTTTCCAACTCGGCCAGGCTGCTCACTGTGTAGGAGGCCTCTACCTTACTACCCTGCTTAATCTCGACTCTCCGCAGGCCGGTAGAACTGCCCCCCGTCACTTCACTAACGTCAACGGTCAACGAGTTGCCGGCTGTTCCCGGCTGCTTAACCTGGAGGGTGATGCCGGCTACGGGTTGCCCCTCAACGGTGGTGCTGAGGGTGAATTCGCTACAGGCTCCGGTGCAGACAGCGTAGACGGTTTTGCCGCCGTTTTGGTAGATCAATTGCAGCGATCGCATCAGAGTCAGCCCATCGTCCGCCTCGCCAAATTTCTCTCGCGCTTCACTGAGGCTGCTGACCAACACCGTCCCCGCCTCGGCACCCCTAGAGGCGGTGCCGACAATTCCAATATTTCCGGTTGAGATCCGCCCAGCGCTGATCAACCCTTCATCCCGTACCTCAATATAGGTACCCGGCAAAATCATCTCTGGCATTGGCAAGACTCTCGAGGTAAAGAATTCTAATACAAGAAAATTGAGAAACCGCTAGCCTTACTGATAAAAGACACCGATGCAATAGAAATACGTCAAGGTAAAACAGACTTACAGAACAGCCTGTAATTTCGCCCCAGCGTCTTTGGTCTAGGGGCTAGAGCAGATTCTAAACCCGCAGGAAAAGTATCTGAGTGGTGCCTAAACACTCAGCTCTGCCACCATTGGGTCGCAGCAATTGCCCAGCTCTCAGAACTGCCCCGTGGCGTTCTCAAAAAAAAATGTTTCTCAGAAAAATAAAATCTCTACAGAATCATTGGCAGGAATCACTGGAAAGAAAATTGTTGAGAAATAAATCAAATTTGTGATTCGAGTTTGTGACTCAGGAAGTTTTATCGGCAGGTTTGATTTTGCCTTCCAATGAAAAGTAGGGCAACCGAAAGAAGCCTGTCAAGCACTTTTGTAAAATAGAAGATATTGATAAATAACAATACAAAACAATATGGGGTTACACAGTGGTGTACATATCTCAAGGTGTACATATCTCAATTTGATGCTAGCGCTCCTGGCGGATGGTGATGTTTTCGAGGGAGCGGCCCGGGGGCAGGTCGATAAAGACGCGATCGCCCTCCCCCAAGCCATCCACAATTTGGATCTGATTGCCCACCTGAGGGCCGAGGGTCACCGGCTGAAACACAATGTCGCGGTTGGCACCGGGCACCAGCACACCGCTCTGGCCCGCCTGGGTAACTACCGCCACCGTCGGCACCACCAGGGCGTTGGCCAGCTGGTCGCCAATGAAAGCCACGTTGACGTTCATGTTCGATCGCAGCCTCTCTTTGCCGTCCAGCAGCTCAATGCGCACCTGAAACAGCGTGACGTTTTGGCGATCGATGGCCTCGGGGGCCACCAGCTTGACCCGGCCAGCAAAGGTCTGTTCGGCAAAGGCATCGGCCACTACCTCCACGGTCTGCCCTGGCTCAATCAGGGCAATGTCGGCCTCGGGCACCTCGGCCAGCACTTCTAGATCTTCGGCCAGGGCCACGATCGCCGTAGAGGTGGCCGACGACAGATCCGAAGCGGAGGTGGTGGGGGTGACAAAGGCCCCCTCGGTGGCAAATTTTTGGGTAATAATTCCCCCAAAGGGAGCGCGAATCAGGCTTTCATCCTGACGGATCTGGGCTCCCGCCAGCTGGGCGCGGGCCTGGGCCAGGCGGGCCTCAGCCTGGGCGATCGCCTCCTGCCTCGGCCCGCTGCGCAGGTCATCGACCCGCCGCAGCGACTCGGTGACGCGGGCCTGGGCCTGCTCCAGGGCTGCCTGGGCGCTGCGCTGCTCGCGGGCGGCAGTGTCGAGGTCGGTGGCGGCCACGGCCCCCCGCTCAAACAGCTGCTGGCGACGGGCCAGATCGCTGGTGGCCAGGTCGAGCCGGGCCTGGGCGTCGCGCACCTGGGCCCGGTTGGCCTCTACAGCCGCTTCGGCCTGGGTAATTTCGTCGGGGCGGCTGCCCCGGCGCAGGTCGGCCAGGGCGGCCTCGGCCTCGGCGACGGCGGCCTGGTTTTGCTGCACCTGGGCGGCGGTGTCGCGGCTGTTCATGCGGGCGATCAGCTGACCGGCCGCGACGCGATCGCCCTGCTCCACGAAGAGTTCTTCTAAGATTCCGGCATTCTCAGGGCTGAGGTTTACCGTCTGCACCGGGCGCACCGTGCCGCTGGCCGCCACCCGCACCGTCAGGGGCTCGATCGCCGCCGGGGTGGTAAAAGCGTCGATGTCGTAGGCGCTCTGGCGACTGCGCCACAGCCCAAACCCCGCCGTGCCCACCACCACGGCGACCGCCGTCAGCCCGGCCAGCAGCCACACCAGCGGGCGACGCACCTTACCAACAAAAGGAAACTGCATAGAGTAAATTTGGTTATGGTTATGTTGTGGCTGGTCGCCCTTGTAGAGACAGTTGTTTGAGTTATAGCTGTAGCCAGTTTGGTTAGGATAGTTTCTCTAGGAACGTTCAAACGTTCCTAAGTTTGCTGAATGCCTTAACCCAATTGACTATGGCTATATGACTAATTATGACGCGAGAAAATCAGGATTGAACACCAGAAGCACAATGACTGCCAGGGCCGCTACTCCAAACAGCCCAATCATGAACAACCACAGCTGATAAGAAGATTGTCTAATAAACCAGCTGTTGGGCTGAAGCATGCTGTTCAAAGGATAGCGATTTGAGCAAGTTTCAATTCTTTCAAGGCTGACAGCCAGCTCTTTCTCGTTATATCTATGCTTTGACAAGAGCTGCAAAGATGCTACGGAGACAACAATAGACAAAACTGATGCGACAAACCTTGACCTATTGCTGACCCCAGAGCCCAAAATAATTGAAAACAGAAACGATTGAGCGACGAGACTCACCGAAGGCGTTGACCAGAGCAGTTGATTGAAACTGTCGCGCCGACGATTTAATGTCTCATAGGCTTGGGGATCAAATAGGACGTACTTAGAAAGCTCAAAGTATTGGCGGGAGTTCTCGTGGGTATCAAATATCTCTGGATCGTGCTCCTTAATCCAGGCCCATCGGCTGTGCTGTTCGAGGGGAAGATTTTTTAGCGTAATATAGTCTCGATTCACGTTGGCATAGTAGCCAAAAACAACGTACTCAGTATCTATCCCAGGGATATCCATGGAGTTTTCGCCGGGGTATAGGTGGTCGTAGGGGCCAGAAAATATCCCCTGTAGCGCGAAGGAGTCAATTTTCAGCTCATCCTGAAGAATGCGAGCGAGCGCCGTGCGAATAGTCTCCCCCTTGCAAATCCTGCCCCCTGGCACAAACCATTTGCCCTTAGCAGGGCTGTTGATTCGTTTTCCCTTCAGAATTGCTCCATCGGCGGTACGAAGAACAATATCAATAGAAACCAGCTTAGCGTTGTCAATAAGATTTAAAAAATCATCCTGGGTCAGATGCTTGGAAGAATTAGTTTTAACCATCGTGCGTCGAGGAGTTGACTCTCTACAGAATGAGCTTGTCCAGCAGTGGAGTTTTCGCCCTGGCCCTCTCCTGAGAGCAGAAGGCCAATAGGGAAAGAATTGGCGCTTTGTCTGAATCTGGAGCCTTAAGATTCTCGACTCTATTGTAGCGATCGCAACTCCCCCTTACCCTGAGGTAGGGCGCTGGCGATCTGGCTCGCCCTCGGCATTGAGTAAGCGCATGGACAAGGTACGACAACGGTATTGGATGAGGTGGCTATGGCAGAAACTCCCCTTCGTGTGGCGGTAGTCGGCACCGGCTTTGGGCAAAAAGTACACATTCCGGGCTTGCAGGCCCACCACCGCACCGAGGTGGTGGCGGTGTACCACCGCGATCTGGCCAGGGCCAGGGCGATCGCCGCCGCCCACGGCATTGCCCTAGCCTGCGACAGCGTCGAAAGCCTGGTGGCGCTGCCCGAGGTAGATGCCGTCACGGTAGCCACGCCGCCGTTTTTGCACTACGCCCAAGCCAAAACTGTGCTCGAAGCTGGCAAGCATCTGCTGCTCGAAAAGCCCACGGCCCTGTCGGGGGCCGAGGCCGAAGCCATTGCCCAACTGGCGAGCGATCGCGGCCTGATTGCCACCATGGACTTCGAGTTTCGCTTCGTGCCCGCCTGGCAGCGGCTGGCGGAGCTGCTGGCGGGCGGCTACGTCGGCAACCTGCGGTTTGTCAACATCACCTGGACGGTGCCGGGCCGCGCCGACCCCAGCCGTCCCTGGAACTGGTACTCGCAGCGCGACCAGGGAGGCGGTGCCCTGGGGGCCTTTGCCTCCCACAGCTTTGACTACATCACCTGGCTGTTTGGCCCCATCCGGCGGCTGTGCGCCCGCCTCAGCACCGCCATTCCCCAGCGGCCCGACACCGCTGGCAAGCTTCAGTCGGTAGATGCCGACGACACCTGTAGTTTGATGCTCGATCTGGCCAGCGGTGTCCCCTGCCAGGTGGCGATTAGCTCCGTCACCTACGCTGGGCGGGGCCACTGGGTGGAGGTCTACGGCGACGGTGGCACCCTGGTGCTGGGCAGCGACAACCTCACCGACTACGTCCACGGCTTTAGGCTCTGGGGCAGCCAGGGGGGAGCCGCCCTCGAAGCACTACAGGTGCCCGATCGCCTGCAATTTCCCACCACCTACGGCGATGGCCGCATCGCTCCCTTTGTGCGGGTGCTCAACCACTGGGTCAGCGATATCGACCGGGGCCAGGCCACCGCGCCGTCGATCTGGGATGGGGTGCGATCGCAGCAGCTGATGGATTTGGCCCACCAGTCCCACCGCCAAAATACCTGGGTTGAGGTACCTCCAGCCCGTCCCTAGGTGTAGAAATGTTCCCGATTTAGACGGCCCCTTCCTTTGGGGCTGGGGGTAAAGGGTATCCTCAGGGCATCCTTAACCTATAACGGTGCAGCGTTTAAGCCAGCTCTATCGCCCCTTCCCTAGCCACCGTTCCGGTGATCCATGTCGTTTCAAAGATATCCCCTAGCTACAGTTCAAAAAGTTAGCCAGTTTATTCGCGAAACTCTGGTGCTACCCCCCCACGAGCAGCAGCCTAGCCAAATCAGCGTAGAAAACAGCGATGGCGATGGCGATGGCCCCATACCAGACTCGCTCAACGCCCTCGGTGACCTATTTCGGGTTGGCGATATGCCCGAAGACAACATCCCCGCTCCCAATACCGAGGGGCGATGGTTTGTCAGCACCCTAGATCCCGCCGAGGCCCTAGTCAAGCTGCCCGGCCTGTGGATGCGACCCGGCATTCGCCTGGTGTCGTACCTGCGGCAGGACACCAACGGCGGCATGGGGGCAACCGTGGCCCTGCCCAGCCTGCTCAGCACCACCGAATATCTAGACGAGGCCATTGGCAAAGTTGCCGCCCCCGACCAGGCCCCCAGCCCCCTGGGGGCGCTGCCCAACCTGATGGCCGGTATCGACGGCGACGGTTCGCTGGCGTCTTTTTTGGCTGCCTCTATCTTTACCCGCGAAGTGCGCGAGTTTGGCCGCTTTGGCCGCTACGCCCGGTGGGTGCACCACCGCTTTGTCACTGCTCCGCCCCAGCAGATTCCGTGGCAGTGGCGCACCAAAATCCCGGAGGACTTTTCTCCCAAGGTGGTGCTGCGCCCCGATGCTGAAATCATCGTCGAGTTTTACACCTGCCGAGTACAGAAGCCCATCGTCCTGTTTCGCCACCTCGATCGCTACCCGCCCAATAGCTATACCGCTGAGAATCAGGATCAGGTGGTAGCGGTCGCGGGAACGGCGGCGGGCAAGTGATTGCGTACTACAGACAGCCGAGACGGCTATCCCACAAGATTTTTCCATGAACGTTCCAACGTTTGAACGTTCTGGCGGTTTTTGGTGCCCTAACCAGCGTGACTATAGCCGGGCTAACCCCCCCCCTGGGAACCGAGACCGGCGCTAAAACCGTCACCCCCCTAGGTATCTAAACGAAAATCTTCTCCCCCGGAGGACTTGGGGGGGGTAGGTTTGTGCTCCAATAACAGCGAGACAACCACGGTAACCTTGGCCCTATGGAGTTCAACCATCTGAGTTTTTATGTGGATGAGGTGGCCCCCTGGCGCGACTGGTTTGTCCAGTCGTGGGGGGGGGTCTGGCTCACTCAGCCCCCAGGGCAGCCAGCGGGCGAGACGGCCTTGGTGTATGTGGGACAGGTGCCGCTGCTGCTGGTCGCCGATGCGGCGATAGTCACCGCTTACCTAGACAAGCACCCGCCGGGCATCGGTGACGTTGCCCTACGGGTTGGCGACCTAGAGCAAACCCTGCACCAGGTCGTCACCGCCGGCGGCACGATACTCCAGCCCATGACCCTCGATCCGTGGGGGCGGGGGCGGTGGGGACAAATTCAAGGCTGGGGATCGCTCAGCCATACCCTGGTAGAGTCGTGGCAGGCAGAGCCCTGGGTGCCGGGAATTGCCCCCAGCGCCTCCACCGGCCCCGCCGCCCCCAGCAGCCTGATCACCGCCATTGACCATGCCGTAGTCAACGTTCCCACGGGGGAGCTGCCCCAGGCGGTAGCCTGGTACACCAGTCAGCTTGGCTTTCAGCCCCGGCAGCGGTTTGCCATTGACACCTCGCGCTCAGGGCTGCTGAGCCAGGTGCTGGCCCATCCCCAGGGCAGCGCCCAACTGCCGATCAATGAACCCGCCACGGCCAACTCCCAGGTGCAGGAGTTTCTCGACTACAACCGGGGTGGCGGCATCCAGCATGTGGCGCTCCACACCGACGATATTGTCCGCACGGTGGAGCAGTTGCGCCAGGGGGGCATTAGCTTTTTGCCGGTGCCCCAGAGCTACTACGAGGCCCTAGGAGATCGCCCCGGCTATCAAGCCCAGGGCGATCTGCCGTCGGAGTGGCTGTACCAGCGCGAGGCCGCCATTGCCCGCCTGCAAATTTTGGTCGATTGGGAACCCCACCTGCCCCAGGCGCGTTTGCTGCAAACCTTTACCCAGCCCTTTTTGAGCATTCCTACCGTGTTTTTTGAGCTGATTCAGCGGCAGGTGGTGCGGGTTGATGGCAACCTAGCCCAAGCCCAGGGGTTTGGGGAACGGAACTTTCAAGCGCTGTTTGAGGCGATTGAACGGGAGCAGATGAAGCGGGGCAGTTTGACGTAGCCGAGGAACTAAAAGCACCGCCCTATGCCGATGTCAGGGAACCTTGATACCCAGGCCGACGTAGGGCAGATCGCCAGCGGAGCGGCGGGCTAGCACCGATCATTAGCGCAGAAAGCCTAGCGCAGAAAGCTGCTCACCGTCCACAGGGACAGGCAGGTCACTGCGGCGGCGATCGCATCGGGACTGGCCCAGGCAAACTGTGCCCCCTGGGGGATCAGCAGCTGGCCTACGGTCAGTCCCAGGGCGAGACCGGCGGCCAGCCCCCCCAGGGTGAGCAGCACCGATCGCCAGAACTTGTTTTCCTTGCGGTTGAGAAAGTAGATGGCCGCTCCGATGGCCACCGCCAGCGCCAGGGAGGGTGCCGCAAAGCCCAACAGCGTCAGCCCGGCGTAGGTCACGGCGGGCCAGAGAATGTCGTCGCGGCTGGGGGTATCGACCAGGCTGTTGAGCCAGTCAGGGCGAGGCAGCGAGGGAGAGGACTTGACCGGTGGCGGTGTTTCGGGCACGTTTTCGGCAAAGCGAATGCGGTCGGGCACCTTGATTTTGCCCTCCTGACGGAGCCGCAGGCGCTCCATCAAAATGGCGTCGTAGGCGGCTTCGACGGCGGCCTGCTGCTTAGGCTCTTCGACATACTGATCGACCAGGCGATCGCGAGCCGCCTGAATTTCTTCAAAGGTCGAGGCTTCCGTCAGCCCCAGCAGTTCGTACGAATTTTGGTCGCTCATCTGCAAAACTCCAAAACCCCCAGACGACTTGACAACAACAGCCTGCCTCAACCGAATCTAACACCCAGGCCTGATGACAGTAGCCTAAACCCAGTGTAACTAGCGACCCCACAAATAGGGAACACCCGCCTCGGTGGGCACCCCCCTGGGCACATCTTACGACCTGAGCCGGGCCGAGGGCTCCGAGCGCAATTTTTGTTTGCGTGGTGCGAGGGCCGGCACACCCCCTAGGATGGGGAATAGTTTTGGCGTTTTGCGAGTGCTTAGCCCCATGGGTACAACGTTTGCGATGGGTTGGTGGCTGGCCCAGGGGCCAGCGGGGGCAGAGGCGCTGGCAGGGACTGGCGGCAGTGTCACCAGCCTGGTCAACACCTTGATCGTGTTGCTGCTGGTGGCCACGGTGGTCGCCCTGATCACCCGGCGGCTGCGCATCCCCTACGTGGTGGGGCTGGTGCTGGCGGGGCTGACGATTACTAAGTCGCTGCTGCCGGGGACGGTGGGCCTCAACCCTGAGGTGATTTTGAACCTGTTTTTGCCGATCTTGATCTTTGAGGCGGCTATCAACACCGACATTAGCCGGTTGCGCAGCACCATTAAGCCCATTGCCCTGATTGCGGGGCCGGGGGTACTGCTGGCGGCTGTGATCACTGCGGCCCTGCTCCAGTGGGGGCTGGGGCTGGCCACCATTACCGCCGCCGCCATTGGGGTTATTTTAACCATCACCGATACAGTATCGGTGATCGCCGCCTTTAGAACCGTGCCGGTTCCCCCCCGGCTGGCCACCATCGTTGAGGGCGAAAGCCTGTTTAACGACGGCACGGCGCTGGTGCTGCTGGGCATGATCACCACTATCCACCTGCAGGGGTCGTTTACGGCCTGGCAGGGCCTTCAGCAGGTGGTGATTGCCTTTGTCGGCGGGGGCATCCTGGGGCTGGGGCTGGGCTACCTGTGCGTGGGCCTGTTTCAGCAGCTTGACGATGCCCTGAGCAATATTCTGCTGACGGTGGCGGTGTCGCTGGGTACGTTTCAGATTGGGCAGGCCCTGGGGGTGTCCAGCGCGATCGCCGTCGTGGTTGCCGGGCTGGTGATCGGCGAGCTGGGCTTTCGCCAGACCTCGGCCTCTACCAAAGTCTCCCTGCTCAACTTTTGGGAATACGCCGGGTTCGGGGTGAACACCTTTATCTTTTTGCTGGTGGGCATTGAGGTCGATCCGGAGGTGCTGCTGCAAACTATTCCGGCGGCGCTGTTTGCGGTGCTGGCCTACCAGACGGGCCGCATTTTAACCACCTACCCCCTGCTGTACCTGCTGGGTTTTTGCGATCGCCCCCTGCCCCTGCGCTGGCAGCACGTGCTGATCTTGGGCAACGTCAAAGGGTCGCTGTCGATGGCGTTAGCGCTCAGCCTGCCCCCCGACCTGCCGGGGCGGCAGCAGGTGGTCGCCCTGGTGTTTAGCACCGTGCTGGTGTCGCTGGTGGGCCAGGGGCTCAGCCTGCCGGTGCTAGTCAAGCGGCTGCGGCTCACCATCCCCTCAGCCACCAAAAAACGGCTTGAAACCCTCCAGCTCAACCTGATTGCCGCCAAGGCCGGTCAGCAAGAACTGGCCAGTCTGCTCCAGTCGGGCAGTTTGCCCAAAAACCTCTACGAAGAGCTGTTTGCCGCCTACCAGGCCCAGATCGCCAGCGCCGATCGCGATCTGCGCGAGTTCTACAACCAGCGCACCCTCAACGATGCCGCCCATCTAGAAGACCAGAGCCACCTAGACGGGCTGCGCCGCCGCCTGTACCTGGCCGAAAAAGGGGCCGTCAATGACGCCCTGCGCAAGGGGCTGCTGTCCGAAGAAACCAGCCAGCTCTACGTCAGGGCGCTCAACGAGAAACTGCTGTCGCTTAAGGATGACTGATCGCCAGAGCCAGCCCCCAGTCGACCGTTCCCCAATTGACGGCTAGCTGCATCACGAACATAGCCCCATGAAGTCGAGCATCTTTCGCACCAGGCCGGGTTTGGTCACCGCCAAAATGGTGGACCCACTTTCCAGCACCGTACTGCCGTTGGGAATGGTCAAATCTTCCTGGGGGTGGGCCTGGTAGCCAATGATCAGCGTACCCGCCGGAAACCGCGCATCTTGGGCAATTTCGGCCACGGTGCGGCCCACGATGGTGCACTGCTGAGGAATCGGCAGCTTGAGCACCTCCACCTGGCCCTGCTCAAAGTGCATCATGGCTTCCACCTGGGGATACTCGATGGCGCTGACAATGCGGTTGATGGTGAGTTCGGTGGTGCTGATGGTGTGGGTGGCCCCGGCCAGTTGGTAGGGCTCGGCAAAGTCGCGATCGCTCATGCGCACCACGGTCTGGGGCACCCCGTAGTGCTTTGACAGCGTGACGATGGCCAGATTGAGGGCGTCCTCGGGCAGAGCCGCAATCACCGCGTCGGCCTTGCGAATGCCCGCCTCCAGCAGAGTGGTGGTATTTACGGCGCTGCCCTCAAAGGCCATGACGCCGATCTTTTCACGGGCGTACTGGCAGGCCAGCGGGTCAGTATCGACTACCGCCACCGTGTGGCCTTCCTCTAGCAGGGTTTTAGCCAGGTCTAGGCCGAGCATGCCAGCGCCGCCAATCAATACGTACATGGTTAACGACTCCTTAATATTCAGTGGTCATGCTGAGGGGTAAGGCAACGATAGATATACCCTCCTGGGGGGATATTCAAAAATCAGCCCTTTAGTATGCTCACCCCATTCATTGTAGAGAGACCATGCCCTGTCGGGCGACTCCGCCGGGTCGTCCACCGCTGCCGCCGTCTCGACTGATTTACTCATTTCTTGGAGTTGACCCATGAAAGGACTTGTCGGCAAAACCGCTCTGATCACTGGCGCTTCGTCAGGCATCGGTCAGGCCATTGCCATCCGCCTGGCGGAGGAGGGCTGCAACATTGTCATCAACTACCGCAGCAACCCCGATGCCGCCGAAGACACCCGCCGCCAGGCCATGGAGAAAGCCTGTCAAGACGTAGAAAACTGTGGCGTTAAGGCCCTGCTGGTCAAGGGCGATGTGTCCCAGGAGGCCGATGCCATAGCCCTGGTACAGCAGACCGTCGAGCACTTTGGCCAGCTGGACATTTTAATCAACAACGCTGGGGTGCAGACCGAAAGCCCCTCCGACGCGATCGAGGCCGATAGCTTTGACTGGGTACTCGGAGTCAACCTGCGCGGGGCCTACCTGTGCGCCCGCGAAACCATCAAACATCTGCTGGCCCAAAATCGCCCGGGCAGCATCATCAACATTTCCAGTGTCCATGAAATCATTCCCCGACCCCAGTATCTGAGCTACTCCATCAGCAAAGGCGGCCTGGGCAATATGACCAAAACCCTGGCGCTGGAATACGCAGCCCGAGGTATTCGCGTCAACGGCATTGCCCCCGGAGCGACCATCACCCCAATCAACGAGGCCTGGACCGAAGACCCTGAAAAGCAGGCCGAGGTTGAGAGCCACATTCCCATGGGTCGAGCCGGCACCAGCGAGGAGATGGCCGCTGCTGTTGCCTTTTTGGCCTCTGACGAAGCTGCCTACATCACTGGGCAAACGCTTTACATTGACGGTGGGCTAACCCTGTATGCCGATTTTCAGGAGCCGTGGTCAGCTTAGGGGAGGGGTGTTGGGTATCGGGTGTCGGGTAGCGGGTAGCGGGTAGCGGGTAGCGGTTCCCCTCTATACCTGCCACCCGCTACCTTGCACCGTGAACCTGCCACCCGCTGCCGTCAGCGGATCCCCTGCCCCTCAGCCCGCTAGCCCGTACCTGAAGAACTGTTACACTTCCTCAACAATCGGTATTACCCTCCGCTCTCGCGATGATACGATGCCCATCAAACGCCCATTAAGTGGTTGAGAGATAGGACTTCATGACTGAAACGCTGACAGGTCAAACACCTATTTTTGGAGGCAGCACCGGCGGTCTCCTCACCAAGGCTTCGGTTGAAGAAAAATACGCCATCACCTGGACTAGCCCCAAAAAACAAGTTTTTGAGATGCCTACCGGTGGGGCAGCCTTCATGAACGAAGGAGACAACCTTCTTTACCTGGCTCGCAAAGAGCAGTGCCTGGCCTTGGGCAGACAGCTACGCAACAAATTTAAGCCCAGAATTGAAAACTACAAGATCTACCGCGTTTACCCCAGCGGTGAAATGCAGTACCTGCACCCGGCGGACGGCGTCTTCCCTGAGAAGGTGAACGAGGGCCGCGGAGCGGTGAACAGCATTGGTCGCAACATCGGTGCCAATCCCGATCCGGCCACCATTAAGTTTAGCGGCAAGACCCCCTACGAAGTGTAGGTTCCCTCGCGCAGGTTTCCTAAGCCGAGCCTGCGGACGGCTGGTCTGCCCAGTGTTGACTGTGACTGTTGTGTTGTAAGGGGGCATAGCTGCGGCTATGCCCCTTTTGCTGTCTAGCCAATTGTGCCGGGTTTGCCATAGCCCACAACCCGATCGCTTGCGGTGCCCCGATCGCGCTGTAGAATAATCGCGCTGTAGAATGAGTGCCATGATTTTTCCAGCCTTTGAGCAGTTTCAAGCCTACGCATCTCAGGGCAACTTTGTGCCCGTTTACCAGGAGTGGCTGGCCGATCTCGACACGCCGGTATCGGCCTGGTACAAGGTCTGTGCCGGGCAGCCCTACAGTTTTTTGCTGGAGTCGGTAGAGGGGGGCGAAACCCTGGGTCGCTACAGTTTTCTGGGCTGCGATCCGCTGTGGGTGTTGGCGAGCCGGGGCGACCAGTCTACCCAAACCCACCGCGACGGCACCGTCATTGAGCATCAGGGCAACCCCTTCGATACCCTGGCCGCCTGCCTGGCCCCCTACCAGCCGGTCAAGCTGCCTGCTCTACCTCCGGGCATTGGCGGCCTGTTTGGCTTTTGGGGCTACGAGCTCATCCGCTGGATTGAGCCCACGGTGCCGGTTCACCCCCCCAGCCCTGACGACCTGCCCGATGGCCTGTGGATGCAGGTGGACAGCCTGCTGATCTTTGACCAGGTGCAGCGCAAGATCTGGGCCGTGGCCTACGCTGACCTGCGCTCCCCCGGTGCAGATGTGCAGCGGGCCTACGAGGGGGCCTGCGATCGCGTCCGACAGCTGCTTCACAAGCTCACCCTGCCGTTGCCCCCGGCTCCGGCTACCCTATCCTGGCACCCCCCCCAGGTGGATGCCGCCCCGGTAGACTACCGCAGCAACCGCACCCCTGCCGAATTTTGCGCCAGTGTTGAGCGTGCCAAGGCCCACATTCAGGCTGGGGATATCTTTCAGGTAGTGATCTCCCAGCGGCTGAACACCACCTACGGGGGCGACCCCTTTGACCTGTACCGATCCCTGCGACAGATCAACCCGTCTCCCTACATGTGCTACTTCAACTTCTACGACTGGCAGCTGATCGGCTCCAGCCCTGAGGTTATGGTCAAGGCCACCCTGGCCGATGACCCCAGTCAGCCCCAGGTGGCCACGGTGCGCCCCATCGCCGGTACCCGGCCCCGGGGCAAGACTGTGGCCGAAGACACCGCCTACGAGCAAGACCTGCTGGCCGACCCCAAAGAGCGCGCCGAACACGTCATGCTGGTTGACCTAGGCCGTAACGACCTGGGCCGGGTGTGCCTCAGCGGCACGGTGCAGGTGGATGAGCTGATGGTAATCGAGCGCTATTCCCACGTCATGCACATTGTCAGCAATGTGGTGGGTGCCCTCCACCCCAGCAAAACCGCCTGGGATTTGCTCAAGGCCTGCTTTCCGGCGGGCACCGTCAGCGGCGCGCCCAAGATTCGCGCCATGCAGATCATTCACGATCTAGAACCCTGTCGGCGCGGCCCCTACTCGGGGGTCTACGGCTACTACGACTTTGAGGGGCAGCTGAACACCGCCATCACCATTCGCACTATGGTGGTGCGATCGCTCCCTGAGGGGGGGCATAGCGTTGCGGTACAGGCCGGGGCTGGGCTGGTCGCCGACTCGGTACCCGAGACCGAGTACCAGGAGACCCTCAACAAGGCCCGAGGCATGCTGGAAGCAATTCGGTGTCTCGGCTAGCTTGAGACGGCGGTAGGCGAGCCAGGCCGCCAGCCCCCTGAGATTTAGCCGCAGCCCTCAGCCCAGGTCACCGACGGAAACTGGCCAGCCCGAAACTGCGTCACCCGCCCCTGGTCGTCGGTTTCAAACACCAGGCGATAGACGTCTTCGCCCGGATCTTGAGGGGTAAAAATAACGGTTTTGCCAAGGGTGGCTGGGTTGGCGGTAGCCTCTAGCTGCTGGCCATACACCCGCACCAGATCGCGCTCGGTGGAGCCAATTCTAATGCCGCTGCGGGTAGTTGTCAGGCTGCCCGGCCAGACCTCCACCCGCAGTACCTGATCGTTGATGGCCATCAGCCCGAGGGGTTCACCGTGGTCTTTGATGCGATAGTACTGACACTGGCCGTTGCTGGCCTCGTCGATCAGCACCGGGGTTAGCCCCTTTGCCCGCAGCTCGTCTAGATCCATGCCAATGCGAATGGGGCCAAGGCCGGTGGTTTTGAGGGGAGCGGCCAGCAGGGCCAGGGTGGGCACGGTGGTGACATCGGCCTCCGGAGCCAGGGCGATCGCCCGCTGCATCACCCGCAGCGAGCTGAGGGGAGCCAGCACTCCGTTGAGTAACGTGCCCGCTTTGGGGCTGTAGTAAGGCGATGGCTGAGCCGTCGCCGTTGAGGCGCTAGCGAGGGTAGCCTGGGCTGTCCCCTGGGGCCGCTGGCCGAAGCCTGCGGCCACGATACCCACCAATGCGGTAGCGGCGGCGATCGCAGCTAGGGCCTTCTGCCCTGTTTGTCTCCCCTTAACCATTGCTCCTCTTCCGATGCATGACTAACCAGCGACAGTCGAACAGTCCCCGATACTTCCGGCCGCCCTGGGCGCTACCGTAGCCTAAGTTCAACGCTTAATCAGCTCAAACCCTAGGCAAGATTTATCATAGGGGCAAGGCCGTCAATTGGTATGACCTAGCCATAGGGTGACTTAGCACCCGCTTTAGTGTAGCAGCCGCAGCCCTCTGCCCCCAATGCCCTGGTTATTTCGTCCTCTGCTTCGGCAGCCCCAGCCCTCGTCAACCCCTAGAAAGCGGTGGCAGCCGCTAGTGCCCGCCGGGCTGTTGACGCTCGCTGTCGGCCTCATTCTCCTAGCCTGGAGTAGTGAACGCCCCGTCGATGCCGAGGCCACCCTCATACCTGCCACCCAACCCACTCCGGCGAGGGGGGTTAAGCAGCTGTTTCGTCGCCCTCTACCGCCGCCCCCGCTGACGGTACCGCCCCCGGTTCTTCCCCAGCCCCTGCCGCCCCAGCAGGCCTGGCCCGATCTACCGCTGGTGCAAACCCAGCCCCGCTTCAGTGACCTCAGTGCTGACCACTGGGCCTGGCCGCAGCTGGCTGACCTCGCCCGGCGCGATCTGGTTTCGGGGTTCCCCGACGGCACCTTTCGCCCCGGCGCGACAGTGACGCGGGCCGAGTTGGCGGCGCAGCTGGCTCGACTGTTTGATCTCCCCCCCGACCGGCAGAATATGCCCCTGACCACCTACCCAGATCTAGGGCCAGACCACTGGGCCTACGCTAGCGTGCAAAAGTCAATAGGTATGGGGTTTCTCAGCGGTCATCCCGAAGGCAAATTTCTGCCCGACCAAACCGTTACCCGCATTCAGGTGATTGTGGCGTTGGCCAGCGGGCTGGGTCTAAAGTCGAGTCGTGGGGCAGCCACAGTGCTGGCTCCCTACAGCGATCGCAATCAGGTTCCCCCCTGGGCCGTAGGCTCGCTGGTGGCGGCTACGGACGCGGGTTTGGTGGTCAACTATCCCCACATCAACACCCTAGCCCCCAGCCAACTGGCCAGCCGGGCTGAAGTGGCAACCATGCTGCACCGAGCCCTGGTGTACACTGGCCGCCTTAGGCAGGTAGCGTCCCCCTACGTTGTCGCGCCATCCCCCCACCCGTTAGAACTGAACCCGCATCCCTAAAAGGGGTCTGGGCTGACAAAAATGCTTTAAAACGAAGGCAGCGAAATGCCGTCTAAACCGTCCTGCTCCAGGGTAGGCAGCTCTAGGCGCTGGCTGCGGCGGGTGCGCATGGCCAGGCGATAGCTCACGCTCTGGAGCTCGGCCTGGAGCTGGCGATTTTCGCGCTGAATCTCGGCCACCCGCTGCTTGACGGCATCCATGCGCTCGGCAAACTTTTGGCGGTACACCGTAGGCAGTTCTTGCACCACCTGCTCCAGCATGCGGGTGCGATCGGTCAACTCTTGCACTGTTTGGCGCAGCTGAAGCACTTCACCGTCGCGCTCTTCGAGCTGCCCCTGGTAGAAATCAATCTGCTTTTCAACCCCTCGCAGCTGATCGCGCAGGGCGGTTAACTCCGCCTGGTGCTGCTCCGAGACCTCAGGGGTGGGTACAAACCCGGTATTGCCCTTCACCAGGCGAAACAGCTCCTGAGACAGCTGCTGCACCAGTTGGTCACGAATGGCCAGCTCAGACTCAAGCCGAGCAATTTCAGCCTGCTGCTCGTTCATATCAGTATATGAAGACTGCGCCACAAGACTACTCCCACACCAAACGACTACCCTGCTACCCGATGCACCAAAGCCTAAATTGCCTTCCCTGGGCCAGTTTGATCAGCCATGCCAACGGCACTTGGGCCATTACAGCCAGACTGTGCCAGGGTCAGATTGAGTTGCTGCTAATTTATAACACCTGCCCGCAAAGTTGGCACAGGCAAATTAAAATGCAGTTTGTTATGGCCGTTGTCAGAACCCCCTAGGACGTTCTGTAAATGCCTGGAGCGAAGTCAGCTCTGGCCAGGGATAGAGGCAGGTGTTCTCGGCGCAGTGGCCGTCGCTATAAACCAGAGCCGCTGGATAAACCAAAGCCGCTGGTCAACCTCACCCCTTGGGTAGATCGCTCAGCGGCTTTACCAGACTGGTTGGTAGGGCTAACCCCGCAGTGGGCCTACTCTTCTTCGCTAGCGGCGACCGCCGCCACCGCCTCAGCGGGCTCTTCGACCTCGGCGGGCAGGGGTTCGTCAGACTCTTGCTTCACGGTCAAGAAACGAATGACCTCCTCACTGAGGCGCATGGCGCGCTCCAGGGGGGCGATCGCCCCCCCAGGCCCAGTGTAGTTCATCTGGATATAGATGCCTTCGCGGTGGCGATCGATTTCGTAGGCCAGGCGGCGCTTGCCCCGGTGCTGGGTCTCTAAAATTGAGGCACCCTGGTCTTTCAGCATGGTCTGGTATTTGCCAATGGTGGCATCAATGGCCTCATCGTTGAGATCAGGCCGCAAAATGTACATGGTTTCGTACATGTAGGCTTTCATTAAAACTCCTTGTGGACATAGTGGCCTTTAGCAGCCAAAAATGGGCATAAACAAGCGCCTGTGGCCATTGCGACCCAGCGCTTACCCATGCCTTAGTATTGGCGCAAAGACAAGGATCTACAATCATACCAAGAATTAGCAGGCCAAGAGTTAGAAAATTATGGCGCAACGCTACGTTAGGGTTCAGTCTCAATCCGGGCAGCTGCACTACGGGCTGCTGCGCCCCGATCGCAGTGTGCAGGTGCTAGACGCGCCGCCCTGGCTCCAGGGACAGCCCACCGAGGTCGAGCTGCTGCCCAGCAGCTACGACCTGCTGGCTCCCTGCGCTCCCTCTAAGGTAGTGGCCGTGGGCAAAAACTACGCCAACCATGCCGCTGAAATGGGTACCGATACGCCGCCGGAGCCCCTGCTGTTTATCAAGCCATCCACGGCGGTAACCGCCGCCGGAGCCCCCATTTACTACCCGCCCCAGGCCACCCAGGTTGATTACGAAGGCGAACTGGCGGTAGTGATTGGCGATCGCTGCGCCCACGTGGCTCCCGAAGCCGCCCGCGCCAAGATTTGGGGGTACACCATTGCCAACGATGTCACCGCCCGCGATCTGCAAAAGCGCGACGGTCAGTGGACTCGAGCTAAAGGCTTCGACACGTTCTGTCCCCTAGGCCCCTGGATTGTGCGAGAACTCAGCGCCGGAGCCCTGCTCCACACCTTTCTCAACAACCAAGCCACCCCCGTACAGGCGGCCTCTATCGAAGAAATGACCTACAGCCCCGACTACCTGGTGTCCTACATCAGCGAAATCATGACCCTGCTGCCGGGGGACGTCATTTTAACCGGCACCCCCGCCGGAGTCGGCCCTCTCACCGTTGGCGACCAAGTCAGAGTAGAAATCGAAGGCATCGGTGCCCTCGAAAATACCGTCGCCCGCCGTCCCTAGCGCACCTGCATGTGTACGGCCTCTGAAATTGTTGGAATCTCGGCGTACAGGCCCCGAAAGGTCTGCACCAGAGAGTAACCAACCGCAATCAGCATGCCCAAAAACAGGACATTGGACAGGGTGCTAAACAGCAGCTCTCCAAACACGCTGGGATCTAGCAGACTGAGCATGAGGCTGAATACCGCCAAAATAATGCTCAGCAAAATCGCCTGCATCGTGTTGAAGCGGATGAATCGGCTGATGTTTTCATTGCGCACCACCAGCAGAATGAGCGCAAAGAACACAATCAGCCCGAAGAAGGGAATCGTGCGCTCCAGGGTGCCATAGACCGTGATTAGGGGAGCCAGGGGCAGCAGCAAAAACCCAAACACCGGAAACTGGTTGATCAGCTGAATACCGTAGGGTAGCCCGGCGGTAACCGGCAAAATGTAGGGCAGGGCCGCCAGCAGGCGATCCAAAAGGGTGGGGTTCGGGGAACTGCTCCAGGTCATGGGTCTCTCCAGACAAATGTTAAGGTCTACCGAGCTATAGCCTTACCATATCGTAAATTCACAGTTTGCCGGTTGACCCTAGGGAGCGGAACAGACGCCACAGCAACTTGGTCAATCGCCCCTCCGACCTCAGCCTGGGCCGCCCTCAAAGCCGAGATGCCTATCCCCACGCTCAATCAATATTAGCTACCCGAAAGCCCATCTGGCACTCAAACTGAGCGGGCTGGGCCTGGTCTAAAGTGATCACCGGCCGACCACAGCGCAGTCTGCCCTGCTGCCAGCGGGGCTGACCGTGGCGATCGGCCATCAGGCAGTTGCAGCACACCGCCTGGGGCGAGATGAGTTGGTTTTCGGTCATGAGCACCAGCATGATGGTCACCTCCCTAATGTCGGGGTTAACCTGACCTTTTCCTAATCTTAGGATGACCTACGGAAGCTGCTGTGTGCTGGCATACGCAATCAAACTCAACCGGCTGTATAAAAGCTTGGCAAGGCATACCCGTAGGGACGCCTTGCCCACGGCCGTAGTCTCTGGTTGACCATGGGCAGCCCTGGAGTATTGCCTTTACTCCTTCGCCTTGCTGACTTCGCGGGGCTCGGATGCGACCCCTTTGCGCTTTTTAGGCAGGGGCACTCCCCCTTCAGTCAGCTCGGGCTCGCTGCTGTGGTGCTCGCGCTGCCAGGCAGGTACGGTTTGATCGTAGGCCATTTGCAGCGCAGCGGCGGCAACAGTGCGCAGGTCGTACTCTTCGCTGAGCTGAGACACAATCGGCAAAAACGACGCCAGGCGCTCGCTGGTAATGGCCTCGCGCACCTGGCTGCGCAGACGCTCCAGGTTGCGGGCGGCAATTTCGGCCCGGGTGGGAATTTTTACCAGGGTCATGGGCTGCTTGGTGTGGCGCTCAATCTGCCGCAGTTTGTACTTCTCTAGGGGGGTTACCAGGGAAATTGCCACCCCTTTTTTACCCGCCCGCCCGGTGCGGCCAATGCGGTGCACATAGCTCTCCATGGCGTCGGGCATGTCGAAGTTAATCACGTGGGTGAGGTCGTCTACGTGGAGGCCCCGGGCGGCAATATCGGTGGCTACGACCAGCTTCACCTGCTGCTGGCGAAAGCGCATCAGCAGCCGCTCGCGCTGGGACTGGCTGAGATCGCCGTGGTACTCATCAACGCTGTAGCCCGCTGCCTGGAGCTGGCGGGTGAGGTCGCCAGCGGTGCGACGGGTGCGCACAAAGATAATGGCGGTCTCAGGATCTTCCAGCTCCAGAATGGGCTGGAGGGCGCGCACCTTGGTCCAGCCCCGGGGCACAATGTAGCTCACCTGCTGAATCTGCTTGGGTGATACTTTAGGCGACTGCACCGTGACGGTGACGGGCGACTGCAAAAACTTGGTGGCCAGCTCCCGAATGGCTGGAGCCATGGTGGCCGAGAAGAAAGCCGTTTGGCGATTGGCAGGGGCTTTGCTGAGAATTTTTTCAACGTCTTGAATAAAGCCCATGTTGAGCATTTCGTCGGCTTCATCGAGCACCAGCCAGCCCAGGTGCTTGAGGGACAGACTGCCCCGGTTGAGCATATCGAGCACGCGACCGGGAGTGCCCACTACGATCTGGGTACCCCGCCGCAGCTGCTCCTGCTGGCGCTCGATGGACTGACCGCCGTAGATGGCCAGCACCTTGGGGCGACCGTCGATGCGAAAACCGCGCATGGCTTGGCAAACCTGGATGGCTAGCTCGCGGGTGGGGGTTAGAACCAGTACCTGCACGGCCGGGTTGCTGGCATCGACCTGCTCCATTAAGGGCAAGGCAAAGGCGGCGGTTTTGCCGGTGCCGGTTTGGGCCTGGCCAATGAGGTCTCGCCCCGAGAGCAGATGGGGAATGGCCTCCGCCTGAATGGCCGTGGGTTCGTCGTAGCCCATATTTTCAAGATGGCTAACGCGGGCGGCAGACAATCCCAAACTGGCAAACGATAAGGTCATGGTGGTTCCTAGGGACGGTGGACAAAAAAATATCGGATCCGACTCAGCGGCTTAAGCTTAGCGAAGGCTCTGCCGACGGCATGGGGGCGGCGACTTCGCCAAACAGGTCGTAGGTGTCGGCGGCGGTAATTTTGACGGGCACAATCTGGTTGAGGGGAGCAGTGCCGGTCACGTAGACCAGGCCGTCCACCTCGGGGGCGAAGCGATCGCTGCGGCCGATCGCTTCGCCCGTGGACGGGTTTTCTTGCTCAATCAGCACATCGACGGTGCGGCCAATGTGGGCGCGGTTGTGCTCCCAGGCGATGGGCTGCTGGGCCAGCATGATTGCCTCGCGGCGGCGATCGCGCTCCTCCTGGGGCACCTGGTTGGGCAGGCTGTAGGCGGGGGTGCCCTCCTCAGCGGAGAAGCTGAACACGCCCACGTGGTCAAACCGATGGCGCTCTACGAATTCCAGCAGGTGCTCGACATGGGCCTCGGTTTCGCCAGGGAAACCCACAATAAAGGTAGTGCGCAGCACGGCCTCGGGCAGGGCCTCTTTGATGCGGTGGATCACATCGTCGTTGACCTGCCCCTGCCAGGGACGGTTCATCGCGCGCAGCACCTCAGGGTGGGAGTGCTGAAGGGGCAGATCGAGGTAGGGCAGCACGTTGGGGGTTTCGCGAATGGCGGCCAGCACCTCGGGGGTGAGGCCGGTGGGGTAGGCGTAGTGCATGCGCACCCAGGGCACGTCTACTTTACCCAGGGCGCGCAGCAGCTCGGCCAGGCGGGGCTTGCCGTAGAGATCCATGCCGTAGTTGGTGGTGATCTGAGAAATCAGCACCAGCTCCTGCACGCCCTCGGCGGCTAGCTGGTGGGCCTCAGCCACGATGGACTCGATGGAGCGCGATCGCTGGTTGCCCCGCAGGTGCGGAATAATGCAGAAGGCGCAGCGGTAGTCGCAGCCCTCCGCCACCCGCAGATAGGCCACGCTGGAGGCCGTCGTGCGGTAGCGGGGGACGGTTTCATCGGCAATATAGGTGGGTTCGGGGGAAACAATCTTGACGCGTTCCCCGGCTTCGGCCCGCTCGATCACCTCGACAATGCGGTTGTAGTCGCCGGTACCCACCAGGGCCACGGCCTCGGGAATTTCTTCGAGCAGCTCGTTTTGAAAATGCTGGGCCAGGCAGCCCGTGATCACCACTTTCTTTTGGGCTGCGGCCAGCTCTACCAGGGTGCGCACCGACTCTTCCCGCGCCGCTTCGATAAAACTACAGGTATTGACCACGACGTAGTCGGCCAGCTCTTCGTTGGCATCGACTTGGTAGCCCGCCTGGACGAGCAAACCGAGCATGTGCTCGGTATCGACCCGGTTTTTCTCGCAGCCCAGGTGGTTAAACGCAACCGTTGGCTTCAGCCCCATGGTGTCTCTCAGTGTGTAACGTGCCGATCATGCCAGAAGCCTTGGGTCATTGGGTTTGAACTCAGTCGCACCAGGCCAACAGGGAACCGTATTACCGGTACCAGCACCCTCAACACCACCGCTCAGGCATCCATCAATCCTGTGTTGACGAATTGCCCAGCAAATCTTTTGGCCAATGGCACCGGGGGGCAATACAAATTAACACTCATAAATAATACATCACAAAAGCAGGGGTGTCCTAAATCGCGGCCCAGGGATTGATATGCTGATAGGGTGGGTTGGGCCTGGCCTCGCTGCGGCGAGTCGGGTCAACCTGTGGTTCTATACGTTAGGCGAGTCCAGGCAAAATTCACGTGGACTTAATCGAAGTCTTTAACACCCGTAATCCGGTGATTGGGGTACTGCACCTGCTGCCCCTGCCGACGTCTCCCCGCTGGCAGGGAGACTTGCAGGCCGTGATCGATCGCGCTGAGCAAGAGGCCACGGCCCTCGCCTCGGGCGGCGTCCACGGCATTATTGTGGAAAATTTTTTTGACGCCCCCTTCACCAAGGATGCTGTAGACCCGGCGGTGGTCAGTGCCATGGGGCTGGTGGTGCAGCGGTTGCAGACCTTGATCACGGTGCCCATCGGCATCAATGTGCTGCGCAACGACGCCCGCAGCGCCCTGGCGATCGCCACCTGCACCGGAGCCGCCTTCATCCGCGTCAACGTGCTGACGGGGGTGATGGCCACCGACCAGGGTTTGATCGAAGGCTGCGCCCACGAGCTGTTGCGCTACCGCAAGGAGTTGGGCAGCTCGGTACAGATTTTGGCCGATGTGCTGGTCAAGCACGCCCGTCCCCTGGGGTCGCCCAACCTCACCACGGCGGTGCAGGAGACCATTCACCGGGGGTTGGCCGACGGCATTATTTTGTCGGGCTGGGCGACGGGCAGCCCGCCCAGCCTAGAAGATTTGGAGCTGGCCAAGGCCGCGGCGGGCGATCGCCCCGTCTTTATCGGCAGCGGAGCCGATGTTGAGAACATCGGCTCCCTGATGAAAGCCGCCGACGGCGTCATTGTCGCCAGTTCCCTCAAGCGTCAGGGCGACATTAACCAGCCCATCGACCCGATTCGGGTGGGACAGTTTGTTGAGGCCATGCAGGAAGGCCTCGAGCTGCTTCAGGGCAATCTGTCGTTGCCTAGCCTGTCGTCCGCCGAAGGAGCCCTGCCCACTCCTCGGTGAAGGCTTTAAAATGGGCAGGGATTCAATTGCCCTGGCGGGGCCTGGGGCTGTGCGAGCCGACAGTTTAGAATTGGGGTAAACCGTTTTGGTGGAGAGACGCATCATGAGACGCCGTCGTCAGGAGAGCCATTGGATTCATCGCTGGTCGCGCTGGCTGGTGGCGGGGATCGCTTTGATTGGGGCCCTGGGCACGGGGTATCTGACCATTGCCAAGCTGACCGGCGGCGGGGCCTGCCCGACGGAAGGATGCGATCGCGTGCTCTCTAGTCCTTGGGGCACTGTGTTTGGCCTACCCCTAACGCTGTTTGGCTTTTTGGCCTACGGCACCATGCTGGTCATGGCCGTCGCCCCGCTGCTCATCAACGCCGATCAGAATAAGGCACTGCGCCAAAAACTCGAAGCCTGGACCTGGCCGCTGATGTTTATGCTGGCCACGGCCATGGTGGTGTTTAGCGGTTACCTGATGACGGTGCTGGCCTTTCAGCTCCAAACCGCTTGCCCCTATTGCATTGCCTCGGCGCTGTTTGCCCTCTCGATGTTTGTGATTATTTTGTTGGGCAACCGCTGGGACGACCTGGGGCAGCTGGCCTTTACCGGCCTGATCATCGGTGTGGTGACGATTGTCGGCACCCTGGCTGTTTACGCCCCGATTAACGCCACCGGCAGCCCCGGCGGGGATATCGCCGGGCAGGCCGGGCCACCCATTACCACCGCCTCTGGCCCTGCCGAGGTTGCCCTGGCCAACCACCTCAGCGAGGTTGGTGCTGTCATGTACGGCGCTTGGTGGTGTCCCCACTGCCACGACCAAAAGCAGCTGTTTGGGGCCGAGGCCGCTACAGCAATCAACTACGTAGAGTGCGCGGAAGACGGCCAAAACCCACAGGTGGCTGTATGTCGGTCTAAACCCGAGATCACTGGTTTCCCCAGCTGGGAAATCAATGGCCAGTTTTATGCGGGCACCCAGAGCCTGCAACGCCTGGCGGAGTTGACCAACTACAGCGGGCCGACGAATTTCCAGCGCTAGGGACAGGGGCTAGCGAGACGTCAGGAACTGGATGCTTTGCTGATTGCCCCAGGCGGTCGCGGCAGTGGTTGGTGACTGGGGTTTTGCTTGTACCCTACCCCGCTCCCCGGACATTGCGCTCAAGGGGAAGACGCTGACTTAACCTCTGATCAAGTTAGCCAGGTTGCCGACCTCAGGCTGGCCTGGCCCGTACCAGCGCTGGGCTAGGCCGTTGAGCTGATCGAGAATGGCGACGAGTTCCTGCGATCGCTCGGTCAGACTATAGGTCACCTGGGGCGGCACCGTGGGCTCGTAGTGGCGGTGGACAATGCCCTCCTGCTCAAGCATCCGCAGTCGCTCGGTGAGCATTTTGGTCGAAATCCCCTCCACCTGTCGCCGCAGAGCCCCAAACCGGGTGGGGCCAGCGGTGGAAAGCGTCCAGATGATGTACATCGTCCACGGCCCCGACAGCATATTCATCAGCTGATTGACCGGGCAGGGGTTGCGATCGCTCGTGGGTTGCGCCATAGACAAAGCTAAATTTTGAGTAGCTACCTCAAGGTTTCTACTTTACTTCAGTAAGTAGTTACTTTTAGTATCTAGGCGCAACGCAATCAGGTATTTAGCGATGGCCACTATTGCAATTGTTTACTTTTCGGGCGGTGGGCATACCCACCTGATGGCGGAGGCGATCGCCGCCGGAGTGCGCGCCGCTGGCCACACCCCCGACCCGCTGCGAATCACGGGGGAGCAAATCACCCAGGGCCGCTGGGCCGACGACGCCTACATGGCCCGTCTGGCCGCAGCCGATGCGATCGTGTTTGGCTCGCCTACCTACATGGGCGGCGTGGCGGCCCAGTTCAAAGCCTTTATTGACGCCGCCAGCTCCGCCTGGTTTGTGCAGCAGTGGAAAGACAAAATTGCCGCCGGGTTCACCCACTCCAGCTCCCCCAGCGGCGACAAGCAGGGCACCCTGCTATACCTGGCGATCAACGCCGCCCAGCACGGCATGGTGTGGATTGGGGCCACCGATATGCCCAGCCAGTACCAGGGCAAAGACGACGGCATCAACCGCCTGGGCTCGTTTTTAGGGATTATGGGCCAGAGCGCCATGACGATGGACGGCAGCCCGGCGGCAATCGAAGCGGGCGATCGCCTCACCGCCGAGCTATTTGGCCAACGCATTGCCCAGGCCGTCGAACGCTGGGGCCGAGTACCGGTGGCAGCTTGAGCTGATTTTGGATTTTGGATTTTGGATTTTGGATTGAACTCTCCATCTCGGGCAGAGATCCTGGAGTAAGAAGCTGCCAATCCTCCAAAATCGCCAATTCAAAATCCAAAATTCCCTAGATGCCGCTGACATAGTAATCCCTCGTGCCCTTGGCGTTGAGGGCGTCGCCCAGGCGCTCCAGGGCGTGGACGTAGGCGGCGGTGCGGGGGCGAATGTCGAGATCTCGGGCGATTTTCCAGATGCTTTCGGCCTCGGTCACCATCATCGACTTGAGGCGGCTGTTGACGTCTTCGACCGACCAGTAGAGGCCGCTGCGGTTTTGCACCCACTCGAAGTAGCTGACGGTGACGCCCCCCGCATTCACCAGAATGTCGGGAAAGACGTAGGTACCCTTCTCGGCCAGAATGTCGTCGGCTTCGGAGGTGATTGGGCCGTTGGCTACCTCAAAGATGTAGTGGGCCTGGATGCGGGAAGCGTTCTCGGCAGTGATCTGGTTTTCCAGCGCCGCTGGAATCAAAATGTCTACCTCCAGCTCCAGCAGTTCTTCGTTGGTGAGGGTGGCGTGGTCGTCTTCGACCGTGCAGACGCTGCCCTCGCAGTACACCGCCTTGAGGCTGCGGGTAGAGGCCTTGTGCTGCTGCACGCTGGGAATATCCAGCCCGCGCGGGGCATAGACGCCCCCCTGGGAGTCGCTCACCGCCACCACCCGGTAGCCCGCGTTAAACAGCAGCCGGGCGATCACGCTGCCCGCGTTGCCGAAGCCCTGCACCGCCACGGTGGTGAGCTCTGGAGATTTGCCAAAGCGGGCCATCAGCGCCTGGAGCACGTAGAATGCTCCGGTGCCGGTGGCGGTGTCGCGGCCCTGGCTGCCGCCCATGCTCAGGGGCTTGCCGGTGATCACCGCCGGGCTCAGGCGGCGGGTGATGATGCTGTACTGATCCATCATCCAGCCCATGATCATGGGGTTGGTGTAGACATCGGGGGCAGGGATATCGACGTCGGGGCCGATGAAGTTGGCGATCGCATCAATGTACCCCCGGCTCAGCCGCTCCAGCTCAAACTTCGACAGCTCTTTGGGGTTGACTGTTACCCCGCCCTTGGCCCCGCCCAGGGGCAAATTCAGCGCCGCGCACTTAAACGTCATCCAGAAGGCCAGGGATTGCACCTCGTCCAGGGTGACGCCGGGGTGAAAGCGAATGCCCCCTTTCGTGGGGCCACGGGTGTCGTCGTAGCGCACCCGGTAGCCCTGAAACACCTTCAGGGTGCCGTCATCCATCCGCACCGGAATCGAGACCGTCAGACTGGCCTTGGGGTAGCGCAGCCGCTCCGAGGCATCGTCAGAAATTGAAACGTACTTGAGCGCCCGCTCTAAACGGCGGTTGGCGTCAGACAAAATTGAAGTGGCCATAGACTAACACCAGGGCAAAGGAGAAATGAACCGGCGACAGTAGACCTAACCCAAGTCCGGATGTGGAGTTCTGACTGCGGGAAAACGACCAATCCGAAGCTGGCTTGGCCTAGTTGTCGATACATTTATGGTTCCGCCAAGGGGAATCGGCCAGACCAAAAAGCAATATTTTGTATTGAAAGCTACCGTTTTACCCTCCCCATCTCCCCCCTGCCTCACGGCGGCAGCAGACAGGTTCCCTCCTCCAGCAGGGTCGTCAACCTCTGGGGTGTCATGGGCCGCGAGAACAGATAGCCCTGGCCGTAGTCGTAGTTGAGAGCCAGCATGAGGTCACGCTGGGCGGATTGCTCAATGCCCTCAGCCACCAGACCAAAGTTGATGCCCTCCGACAGGTTGGCGATCGCCCGGCAGATCGCCATTTTCTCCAAGTTTTGGGCAGTGGTGGGAATAAAGTAGCGATCGACTTTGACTTCGTCAAAGCGAAACTGCAACAGCTGGGCCAGCCCCGACTGCCCGGTGCCAAAGTCATCGACCTTGAGGCGCAGTGACATATCTCGCAGTCCTTGCAGGCTTTGCAGGTAGCGCTCTAAATTGCTGTAAATGCCCCGCTCGGTAATCTCGATGCCAAAGTTGTTGTGGGCAATGCCTGCCCCGGCAACCCGCTGGGTGATGCGGTCTAAAAAATCGTCATCCTCCAGTTCTAGAGGGCTGATGTTGATAGACAGCGTAAACTGGGGGGCGATGTCCTGCCACTGGGCCAGTTGTTCTAAAGCGTTGCAGAGCACCCAGTCGCTGATGCGGTGCACCAGTCCGGTCGCTTCAGCGACCGGAATAAACTCTGAGGGCGACACCCGCCCCAGCCGGGCAGAATCCCACCGAATCAAGGCTTCCGCTCCGACGATGGCCCCGGTTTGCATGTCGCAGATGGGCTGGTAGGCCAGCGAAAATTCTGTCTCGCTGCTGCGCTGCTCCAGGTAGGCTTCGAGGGTAATTTGGCGCAGCCGCCGTCGGGCCAAGTCGTGGTTCCACACCTGAATGCGGTGCTGAGGTGAGTTGGATCGCCGGTTGCGTTTGGCCTCTCGTAGGGCGGTCTCGGCTGCTTGCAGCAGGCGATTAATGTGAGTATCTTCCTCAAAAGCGTCAATGGTGCCGCTGGCCACACCGATGGAAGCCCCCACGTTGGCCCCTTCAATTTCGATGGCCAGGACAGCTTCTAGCACGCTGGCGGCGATGGGCACTGGCTTCGGGGTTGTTTCGGCCACAGCCGGGTCGGCGGGGGGCAGCAGCAGCAAAAATTCATCGCCGCCGTTGCGCACGGCCAGGCCGCTGTAGGTTTGAGCGTGGTCTTGCAGCACCACCGCGACGGCCTTGAGCAGTTCATCGCCCAGATAGTGGCCCCGCTGGTCGTTGATCAGTTTGAAGCGATCGAGGTCAATAAACAGGCATGCATCCCAAGCCTCCAGCTCCATCTCTAGCACCCGGCGGTTGTAGAGCCCTGTGAGCGGGTCGTGAATAACGCCGCTCACCTCGGTAAAGGTCATGTAGAGCAGGGTGGGGGAGAGCGGCGTCACCAGGGTCATGTACCAGCCAGACAGTTCACCCTTGTACTGGTATTCAAGCCGCTTGGGCTGGCCCGACTCCAGGGACTCCAGGTAGAGGTCAATCAGGGGTACCTGGTAGGGGTAGACCTGCTGGCGGTGGTTGGGCATCGTTTCGCAGAGGTGATCGCCTGGCTTCAGCAAGTCTTTGGTGATCACCCTGGCGGCGGGGTTGAGCTTAATCATCCTCAGATCGTCGCCGCTGCGTTCGCAGAGCAGCTTGCCGGTCAGGGCCTGCTCCCAGGTGGCCTCTAGCAGGTGAAAGGTTTCGCCCAGGTAGCGCAGCCGGGTGCGGCTGCGCAGCAAAACCACGACCGCTGACCACGAAACCCCCGCAGTCACCCAGTGCCACAGGGTGTTGTGGAGGTTTAAGGCGCTGAGGGTGTGGCCGATGCCGCAGCTGAAGACGAACATGATCATGAGCAGCAGGTTGAGCCAAACGTCGCGTTTGGCCGTCGTCAACAGCGGCAGTAGCGTCAGGGGAATGATGAAATACGCCGCCGCGATCGCGCCGTTGGCAGCAGTTTCCATGCCAGACTCTCCCCCAAAATAGTACTCCTCTACTCCATCAGCCTATGATCTCAATCAGCAATTGGGGCAGAAACTTCTAATTGTTAACTACCGTTGGGAAGAACCTCACCGAGCTGGTACTGATTTATTGAAGTCGAATTTATGGATCCCAACCAGCGCAAATCCGTAACATTTCGCTGGCGCTAAGTGCAACGCTGTATTGCGAAGCACAACAAACTTTATCGCGGGGTAAAGCTTCAGCCCCAGGGGTGGCCGTTGCCCAAATGCCCAAAGACAATAGAGGCAAGCCTTGGCCCGGCAGCTTTTGCCCGAGGGCCACAGTCACCTACAAGGATACGCACCATGACCAATCCCCAAGACGTGCTTGAGCACCTGAAGCAGCTTGAACAGGGCAATACCGTTCAAAGCGCCATCTACCGCGAAGAGGCCCAGGAGGTGCTGGCTGACGAAAGCATCAGCCTCAAGCTGCGGCGGGCGATCGCCGACCGCCTCAACCGGGCCAACCACGACCTGGGCCTGCACACCGTCACCGGCGACGACAGCTACTAGTACTTGACCAAGCTGATTTTGACAGGGGCCAGCCGTTCTGGGTGCAGGGTGTAAGGTATACGGTCTACGGCTCGCCTTGAACCTGAAACCTTGAACCGTATACCCCACTGACCCGTCATCTTTAGCTTGGCAATCTACTAGTAGTCAGTCAAGTTCAATGTGATGGGTTAACGGGTTGACGGTCTATGGAAAACGCTTCACGGTAAGCGGTTTAAGGCGAGCCGTGAACCGTTTTCCCTGAGTCCCATTTCCCGTCATTGTTTTTATGACTGAACACCCGCCGAGGCGGCCTGCAATGGATTGAGGAAATCTGCAACCCCGGTCTCAACGCCTGAGAATAGGCCCCCGAATGGAACTGAAGCGATGGCCCCCGCCCCGGCAAAAGCTCCCGCGCTCGGGCCAGCCAGCTCGGCTGAAACTGCGCTATCGCTAGACTGCAAGTACCCCGCCGCCACCAGGTTTGTCTGAAATACATCCGCCAGCAGCCCGTGCACCGCAGTGGTGGGGTGCTGCTGATCCCACCAGAAGTAGCCGGGGTCGTCGAGCAGCCCCTGGTTGAGCAGGGGGTCGGTGACGTTGGTAAAGCCAAACTCCGCCGGAGCGGCAATGATTTCGTTGGTCAACCCAAACAGATCTACCGGAATGATGTTGATGGGCAGGGTTTGCTCCAGGGCTGTTAGCGCACTGGCCAGGCCCTGGTTAAACCCCAGGCTCAGCGCCGTAGCCTGCTGACTGGTGCCATCGGTCATGGTGCGGGGGGTGAGGCCCAGGTTGGGCAAGTTGGGCACTAAAAAGGTGTCTGCCCCCCGCGCCGCCAGGCTGCCAATTGCCGTGGCAATATTCTGCACGGAGTTGGCCAAAAAGGCCGGAATGGCGGCGGGGTCGCTGGGCAGGTTAAACAGGTCATTGGCCCCGGCCCACACCACGTAGAGGCCGTCGGGGTTGGCTGCCCCCTCGCCCAGTCCGCTGAGGTAGTCATCCACCTGGTTGAGCAGCCCCGGCAGGTTGGGGTCGGTACCCGTGAGTTGGCCAAGCAGGGTGTCGAGGCCGTTGTCGCGCCCCGTAGTGGCACCCCCCAGGGCAAAATTTTGCACCTGGGCAGGCTCAAAGCCGATGTCATTCACCAAATAATCTGCCCAGATATCGCCATTGGAGAAGCGCCCCAAAGAATAGGGAAAGGGCGGAAAAAAGCCCGTCAGCCCAAACAGGTTGCCGGGATCTGACAGGCTGTCGCCGAAGATGGTCAGGCTGTTGAAGCTTGGCACCAGCGCCTGGGTTGAAAAGCTCTCAGGCGTCAGGCTGGTGGCCTCCACATTGAGCAGAATGACGCTGGGCTCTGGCTGGTTGAGGTAGCGCAGGGTGGTGTTGGCCCCCTGCTGGGCGATCGCAATCTGCCCTAGGCTCAAGCCACCTTGCAGCAAAAACCGATCGACTCCAGGGGTAAAGTCCACCACGGTATCGGTTCGACCGTCGTTTCTCAGCACAAAGGTATCTTGCCCCGGCCCGCCAAAGAGACGATTTTGGCCCAGGCCACCGTCTAACACGTCGTTGCCCGCTCCGCCAAAGAGGCGATCGTTGCCCCCACCGCCAAACAGCTGGTTGTCACCCCCCAGGCCGATCAAAATCTCGTTGTCGTCTCCCCCGCTGAGCCTGTCATCGCCAAATCCTCCCAGCAGAACGGTGCTACCAAACAGGTTGATGGGGCCAATCAAGGCAGAAATTGGGCTAAAAAAAGACAATATCAGCGATTCCATAATGCCTCCTGGCAAAAAATAGGCTGATAAAAACTATGCTCAGCATAGCGAACGCTAAATTCTTCTCACTCACACTTTGGGCTGACTCAGCACCACATTTACGCCCAGCAAAATCAGCCCCATACTGGCCACCATGGGGCCCGTTAGTGGCTCCCGAAAAAAGAGCCAGGCCAGCGCCGCCACGAAGATTGGCACCAGACTGTAGACTACGCTGGCGGTGCGAGTGGGGCCAACTTGCCGAATGCTGAGGTTAAACAGCAGGTAGGCGACCCCAGAGGCCGCCATGCCCATGTAGACAATGGCGAGGAGCGAGGGCCAGGAGATGAGGGTGAGCTGCTGCCACCAGCGCTCGGCGATCGCCAGCCCCAGCAGCTGCCCCACCCCGGCCACGGCGGCGTAGAACGTAATGGTCAGCCCCGAGTAGCGCTGGCTCAGCTGCTTAATAATTAAGGAATACACCACCCAGCACAGCACGGCGCACAGCATCAGCCCGTCGCCCCGGTTGAGGTCGAGCCCAAGCAGGGTCGTTAGATTGCCCCGAGTCAGCAGTGTCAGCACCCCCAGCAGCGCCACCGCAATGCCTGCGTACTGGCGGCGGGTCAGCCGCTCGCCGATGAACAGCGCCGCCATCACCCCGGTCACCACCGGGTTAAAGGCGTTGATAATGGCGGTGTTGGCCGTGGCCGTGTAGCGCAGGCTGAGGAAGAAAAAATAGTGATAACCCACCACCCCAAACAGCCCCAACAGGGCCATTGCTCCCCAGTCGGCGCGCTCGACGGTGAGGGCTTTGACTGGGTGAGTACTGCGGGCAATGAACAGGCCTAACACCCCCAGGGCAATGACGTAGCGCAGCAGCGACGTAGTCAGCGGCCCCAGCTCGACGGTGGTGTACTTGCCCGCTACGAAGCTGCCCGCAAAGAGCAAGCTGGTGAGCACAGGCAGCAGCACTCTGAGATTTTGAAAACCGGTCATTGCGATCCTTTCAATCCTGTAAACAATTTGCAATTCGGGACAGACCCAGGCAGACACCCATGTTCGGGCCGATACATAGGTCTGCCCCTGCCCATCTCCCATCTCCCCCTCCCCAACTCAAAACTTAAAACTCAAACCTTTCCCACCCCATCGTCCTCATTTCAGTTCGGGAACCCGTACAGGTCTTTGCGTTGCGATCGCCCCCCTGCCGTCGTAAATTAGCACTCGGAGCTTGCGAGTGCTAAGCTCTAACAGACTGTGTAGTGAAACCTGTGTAGTGCGTCCAAGCGGGGCAGAGACATTCCCCCAGGCGCTGTCTTAATAGCAAATCCGGAGAAGCATTGTATGGCAGCTATCACTTTGGCGGCATCTAGCGTTAAGCCCCTAGCCGATCGAGTTTTGATTAAAGTAAGTGCGTCCGAAGAGACCACCGCTGGCGGCATTCTGCTACCTGACACCGCCAAGGAAAAGCCTCAGGTGGGCGAGATTACCGCCGTCGGCCCCGGCAAAACCGACGACAAAGGCTCCCGCCAGGCGCTGGAGGTCAAAGTTGGCGACAAGGTGCTCTACTCCAAGTACGCCGGTACCGACATCAAGCTGGGCGGCGACGAGTTTGTGCTGCTGTCTGAGAAAGACATCCTCGCCGTGCTGGGCTAGGCCAATTTTGGATTTTATATTTGGGATTTTGGCCGCGTAGGGTGGGCACGGCCCACCATTACTTGTTCTAACGGCGAGGCCATTGGGTTCGATGGGTTCCCTTGCTCAAGCGCCAGAATCTCTTTCCGCTGCCTTCTAACTGATATCTTCCCATTCACTCCTAACTCTTCTTCTCGGAGAAATTCGATTCTATGGCTAAGCGCATTGTCTACAACGAAAACGCCCGTCGCGCCCTCGAAAAGGGCATGGACATTCTGACCGAGGCCGTGGCCGTCACCCTCGGCCCCAAGGGCCGCAACGTGGTGCTCGAAAAGAAATTTGGTGCCCCCCAGATTGTCAACGACGGCGTCACCATCGCTAAGGAAATTGAGCTCGAAGACAACATCGAGAACACTGGCGTGGCTCTGATTCGGCAGGCCGCGTCTAAGACCAACGATGCCGCGGGCGACGGCACCACCACCGCCACCGTGCTGGCCCATGCGATCGTTAAAGAAGGGCTGCGCAACGTCGCCGCTGGGGCCAACGCCATTTCGCTGAAGCGCGGTATCGACAAAGCCACCGCCTTCCTGGTTGAGAAAATTGCTGAGCATGCCCGGCCCGTAGAAGACTCCAAGTCCATTGCTCAGGTGGGTTCTATTTCCGCTGGCAACGACGAAGAAGTGGGTGCCATGATCGCCGAGGCCATGGAGAAGGTGGGCCGCGAAGGCGTCATCTCCCTGGAAGAGGGCAAGTCGATGACCACTGAACTGGAGGTCACCGAAGGGATGCGCTTTGACAAGGGCTATGTCTCTCCCTACTTCGTCACCGACACCGAGCGCATGGAAGCGGTGCTCGATGAGCCCTACATTTTGATCACCGACAAGAAAATTGCCCTGGTGCAGGATCTGGTGCCCGTGCTGGAGCAGGTGGCCCGCTCCGGTCGTCCCCTGATCATCATCGCCGAAGACATCGAGAAAGAGGCCCTGGCCACCCTGGTGGTCAACCGCCTGCGCGGTGTGCTGAACGTGGCGGCGGTGAAAGCGCCTGGCTTCGGCGATCGCCGCAAGGCCATGCTCGAAGACATCGCCGTACTGACCGGCGGCCAGGTGATCTCTGAAGACACCGGCCTCAAGCTCGACAACACCAAGCTCGACATGCTGGGTCAGGCCCGCCGCCTCACCATCACCAAAGACACCACCACCATCGTCGCCGAGGGCAACGAGCAGGATGTCAAGGCCCGCTGCGAGCAGATTCGCCGCCAGATCGAGGAGACCGACTCCACCTACGACAAAGAGAAGCTGCAAGAGCGCCTGGCCAAGCTCTCCGGCGGTGTGGCCGTAATCAAAGTCGGGGCCGCCACCGAAACCGAGATGAAAGACCGCAAGCTGCGCCTGGAAGACGCCATCAACGCCACCAAAGCGGCAGTGGAAGAGGGCATCGTCCCCGGCGGCGGCACCACCCTGGCCCACCTAGTGCCCGGTCTGATCGAGTGGGTTGACGGCAACCTCACCGCCGAGGAGCACACTGGCGCTACCATCGTCGCCCGCGCCCTGGCCGCACCCCTAATGCGCATCGCCGAGAACGCCGGTCAAAACGGCGCGGTGATCGCCGAGCGCGTCAAAGAGAAGGACTTCAACGTGGGCTACAACGCCGCCAACGGTGAGTTTGTCGATATGTTTGACGCCGGTATCGTTGACCCCGCCAAGGTGACCCGCTCTGCCCTGCAGAATGCCGCCTCCATCGCCGGTATGGTGCTGACCACCGAGTGCATTGTGGTCGATCTGCCCGAACCCAAGGAAGGTGCTCCCGCAGGCGCTGGCATGGGCGGCGACTTCGACTACTAAGCTAAGCCAAGGGTTTAGCTGCCGGGTCGCGCCATAACCTGGGTTTATGACCTGCGCCAATTGGGCTGCTAGCCCAACAACACAAAAGCCGCCCTGAAACTCAGGGCGGCTTTTGTGTTGCCCAGGCGCAATACAAGGTTATTTCTTTGGATAGAGAGACAGATTTGGCTTGGGAATACGACTCTTAATAAACGGGCTGAATCAACGCCAATTCACTATTTGAGCAACACCTACGGCCAGGCATACCTGCCTGGCTCTCTTTATGCTAAAGGCGGCATTATGTTTCTCTTTTTGGTAGAACCGGTCTCAGAAACATTAAAAGAACCGATTACAACCTTTGTGCTCTTGCTGGCGATCGTGCTGGTCACACCGCCTATTTTTGAACGGTTTAGGCTGCCCGGATTGGTAGGGCTATTGATGGCTGGGGTCTTGTTTGGCGGCAGTGGCTTAGGGTGGCTCAGCGCAGACACTGACACCATGAGGCTGTTTTCAGAAATTGGCAAAATCTATTTGATGTTTGTGGCCGGTCTTGAAATCGACATGGCCCTGTTTGAAAAAACGCGCGATCGCTCCCTCGGGTTTGGGGCTCTGACCTTTGCAATCCCTATGCTGGGCGGCATTGCCGTTGGGCTATTCTTTGGCTTTGGCTGGCTGGCGGCGGTTTTAATTGGCTCGCTGCTGGCCTCTCACACGCTGCTGGCCTATCCCATTGTGCAGCGGTTGGGCATTGTGAATAATGAAGCGGTAACGGTCACCGTTGGGGCCACAATCTTCACCGATATTGGCTCGCTGCTGGTGCTGGCCATCTGCCTGGGCATCAATCAGGGAGACTTTTCAACGCTAAAATTGGCCACCCTGCTGGGGTCACTCAGCGTCTATACGATCGCCGTTTTAGTGGGTCTCAAACAGCTCAGCAGGCTGTTCTTCAGCAAAACCGGAAAGGACGAGGGCAACCAGTTTTTATTTGTGATGCTGTCGGTGTTTCTCTGCGCCCTGGGAGCACAGCTGATTGGGGTAGAAAACATCATTGGTGCCTTTCTGGCAGGGCTGGCCATCAACAGCGTTATTGGCGATGGCCCAGTCAAAGAAAAAACAGAATTCTTGGGCAGCGTTTTGTTTATTCCCATGTTTTTTGTGGCCATGGGGCTGCTGCTCGATCTCAATGCCTTTGGTGATATTCTGCGATCGATCGAGCTGCCTTTGATTATTGTCGGCATGCTGTTGCTCACCAAGGGCCTGGCCTCTCTGGGGGCTCGTCTGCTCTACGGCTATAGCTGGCCTGAGACCTGGACGATGTGGTCGCTGTCAATTCCGCAGGTGGCGGCGACTCTGGCGGCGGCGCTGGTGGGTTATGAAGCCGAAATTATCAATTCCCAGGTGTTTAACAGCGTCATTTTGCTGATGCTGGTGACGGCTATTTTAGGCCCGCTGGTTACCACTACAGCCGGCAGACGTCTCGTCGCAGTGGATACGCTAACCGAAACCGAAGTGCTCGATTGGCTGCCCCTGCCGAGTGAAATTCCAGCGTCATTTACGGTGGTGGTGCCGGTCTATAACCCCAACACCGAGCAGTGGTTGCTGGAGCTGGCGGCGGGGGTGGCCAGCCATGAGAACGGTCGGGTGATTCCCCTGGCGGTGGCCCTGGCTCAGCCTCAGATGGATTCACCGCAGCTGGCTCGGGCCGTAGCCCACAGCCGCCAGCGGTTAGAGTCTGCCGAGGCCATTAGCGCTGCCCTAGAGGCCAAGATCGACCCCAGGCTGAGAATTGACTACAACGTGGCCCAGGGCATTTCTCACCTCAGTCGCGAAGAAAATGCCAACCTAATTTTGCTGGGCATGGGGCGGCGATCGCGCCTGGGCACCCGCCTGTTTAGCAACATTCAAGACAATATTTTGTGGTCAGCCCACTGCCCGGTGGTGGTGGCCCGTCTGCTCAATTCGCCAACGGTCTGCAAAACCATTCTGCTGCCCATCGAAACCCCTTCCCCGGCTGCCCTGCGCACTCTGCGCTTTGCCCAAGTGCTGGCCAGCACCTACCAGGCCAAAATTACGCTGCTGCATGTGTACAGCCCTCGGGCTTCAGAACTCCAGCGCAGCCGACTGACCAAGCAGCTCAATCTGTTGGTCAGTCGGTTTCCCACTGCCGATATTGATATCGACATTTGCCTGGTCGCGGGGGACAACGTGGTGTCTACCATCGTTAAAACGGCCTCCCAGTACGATGTCGTCATGCTGCGGCTCCAGCGTCGTCGCGTTGGCAATGGGCTCACCGTCGGAGCCCGCACCACCTCCCTGGTGGATCAGCTGACGGGCTCAGTCATTCTGGTGGGTGAACCCCATCCCCAGCGCAGCGATCGCCCGATTCGCTCCAAGCGAGGTGCCTTCAAATTCAACGCTAAACTCCTGGCGTCTTCCTAGCCGAGCCACAGCCAGAACCGCTGGGGCATTCTGGCAGCAGTGGTGCTCGGGAGAGGCCGCAGAGGATGGGCGCAGTCGGGCCTTTGCCCCTGACGGTGGGGCGCGGAGAATTAGCGGAAATTGCAGGTGGTGCCAGCCCAGAGGTGTTCGATGACAGCATCCGGTGCTGGGGACGACAAAATGCCGAACAGGCTGCCTGCGGAAAACTCCGTGCCCAGGGTGCTGGCAAACACCTCGACGGTGTAAGCGGCGTCTAGTTCACTGCGGCTTGAGCCAACTCCCACTCCGGCCATGGTGGTCAGGGCGGCGTCGGGCTCAGGGCGGGCCGACCAGCCGATAAACTCACCGTTGGCCGCGTGCAGCACCAGCCCCCTGGGCCACTGGGTAATGGTCTGTGGGCCTGAGCCACATTCGCTATTTTCTCCCGACTCGAGGGGCTCGCCCAAAATGCTGGTGACGGCATCTGCGACCAGCTCTATGGCGCTGCCAAACTCGAGGGTAGTGGTGGAGCCAGTGCGATCGCCCACCAGCTGAAGCCCTTCGCCCGAGAGCGCTAACAACGATTGGACATCGTCGACCTGGTCGCCAGGGGCGGGGTCAACGGCCCCCGCCGGGGGAGCGGTGTCGTTGGCCGTGGGGGCCTCTGGGGTGCGGGTACAGGCTGCGGTAGTCAGCAGTAAGGCCAGCCCCAGGGGCAGCAAAGCAGAAAGACGAAGCGCCGGTTTAGACATAGGCCGTAAAAAGTTGTTTGGAATACAAAAACTGATGCATCCAGCCTACGGTAAATTTTGAAAACAGCAACGCGGTTTAACAAGCTCGGGGCTGGCGTGACAGTGCCGATGGCATCGGCACGCCCCCCGATCGCATGGCTAAAAATTGGCGGAGGTCAACATTCTGTCACGAAACCCGAGTCAGCCAGATTTTCCGATCTAGCATGGAGGTACGTGGATGGACTGTGGGGTGGCACCCCAGACAAAGGGCTGACAGATGCACCCCGCCCCAGCCCAGGCAGAGCTGCCCACTGGGGCTCAGGGTGGAGAGACGGGCTTTGAGGGACTGGAGTGGCGATCGCACCTCACCCTGCTCTCAGGAGGTAAACATGTTCCGTGGAGTTGCCCGAAACACCCGGTTTCACGACCGTGCCGATGCTGGGCGGCAGCTCGCCGTTCGGCTGAGGCACTACGCAAATCGTCCCGAGGTGGTGGTGCTAGGGCTGCCTCGGGGAGGTGTGCCTGTGGCCTACGAAGTTGCCCAGGCGCTCAACGCATCGCTGGATATCTGCCTGGTGCGCAAACTAGGGGTACCAGACCAGCCTGAACTGGCCTTCGGCGCGATCGCCTCGGGCGGTGTGCAGGTGCTCAACCGCGACGTGCTTGACGAACGGGCGATTGCTGGGAGTGCCATTGACGCCGTTGTAGCCCAAGAGTTAAGAGAACTGCAGCGCCGCGATCGCGCCTACCGGGGCGATCGACCGCCGCCTGCGATCGCAGGCCGCGTGGTAATTCTAGTGGACGACGGTATGGCCACCGGGGCCACCATGCGGGCTGCCATCTCCGTCATTGGCCCCCAAGCCCCCGCCCGACTGATTGTGGCCACGCCAGTGGCTCCGCCCTCCACCTGTCGTGACCTGAGCCTGGCTGTGGATGAGGTGGTGTGCGTAACCATGCCAGCCAGCCTCCACGCCATCGGATCTTGGTACGCCGACTTTTCTCAGACCACCGATGCCGATGTGCGCCATCTGTTAGCGCAGTTCCATGGGTAAAGCCAGTTCTTCGACCAACTATAGCTGTGGCCAGTCTGGTTAGGCAATTTCCCTGGGAATGGTCAAACGCTTGACCGTTCCCAGGGTCGCTGAATGTCTTACCCCCATGGACCATGGCTATACGAACTCCAAATTGCACAAACCCCAATTTCAACCTGGTGGATTGCACAGAGGCAAACGGTACTTGCCCTGGTCAACTGGGGTAAGCCAAGGCGAATTCAGAATACCCGGCTACAGCGCTGGCCAGCCCTACAGGTTGGCGTTCAGTTTTTAGCCAGGAAGACTAAAATATTTAGTCAAGCCAGCGACTCAACGAAAAGGTTCTCAGCCCCCCCTGAGCTTGCGCTCAGGGGCAACTTCTGAGGTTGTCGCTGGGGGCGAGATGCCGGTCGCCATAGGAGGAAGCGCTGTGTTTACTGGCCTGGATCTGGTGGTGATATTGATAGTTTTGATGGCGTTTTTCTACGCCACCGGCTCTAGCAAGGAGTCAGAGTTTAAGCTAGAGCCCCTGACGCTGCTGGTGGTCGCCATCGTGGTGGGCATGGTGGCGGTGTCGCTGCTGCGCTGAGCCCCCCTACCCGCAGCCCGCGCCTCAACCCTCCTCGGCCTAGAGAAAAATGGCCAGGGGGCGCAGAAAGCTGGCCAGGCTGTTGTAGGCATCCTGGATACGATCGCCCTCCAGCACCACCTCTTCGGTGGGGTAGTTTTGCAGCACCTCCAGCAGGGTAACCTGATTGTCGTCGCTGGCCGACAGCACCAGGGCCGACCGCAGGGCCTGGCGATCGGCTGCGCCCCTGCCTGTGTGGATGGAGCCGCTCAACTGATCGAGCACCCACTCGCCGGGGCGGCTGTTGAGGGCGCGATCGAGCACGACCGGGCTGGCGGGAAGCGGACGGGTGAGCAGCGATCGCAGCTCACTCGGGTTTTGTCCCGCCTGATTGAGCAGTCCGCCGAGGGTGCCCGTAGCTTCGCCGGTTTCAGCCAGGGCGCTCAGCAGCGCCACGGGTACCGTGCGGCTAAATCCCCGATAGTTGAGCCGCACCCGCTCCGCCGCTGAGGCTGGAGCCACCAGCGCCCCTAGCCCCAGGCTGACTAAAGTAATTGCCGTAAAAATCTGACGGGTTCGATGGTGCATCGTGACCTCCTGCCGATGATTCTGCTGGCGTCAGGGCCGACGTTGAGGGTACGGCTCTGGCCTGTGGGATCAGTATAACGAGGGCGATCGCATCCTCTGGGCCAGCGTTGTGCCGGACAGGCAATTGGGCCTGGCGCTGGCTCAAGCAGGTGAGCCAGCCGCTCGCGTGCTGAGGGAATAGCAAAAGCGATCGGCGCGGGAGATTGTCGCTCCGTGCAGCAGCGGCTGCTGCTCGCGGCTGTAGGCCGTATAGCGGTAGACCATCAGGGCGTGACCCAGGGGGACTTCCAAGTAGGAGCTGAGATCGTAGTCGGCATGGGTGCATTCAATCGTGGCGTCTAGCCGCTCTAGAAAAATACCGTTTTGGGCCAGGGTTGGAAAGGTCATTTGAGTCTTGAGCTGAGGGGCAAACCGCTCCCCCAGCTCAACCATCAGGTAGGAGAGATCGACCGCGCCCGCCGCCCCGTCCATGCGCAGGAGCTTTTTTTGCAGGTAGACCTCAGCCCTCTGGGGAATGCCCATTTCAGCTGACACCTCGGCGGGGGCCGACACCACCTCAAGGGTCAGATTTTCAAAGGAAAAGGCCACCCCCTGGCGGGTCATATCTTCTTCTAAAAACACCAGCGGGCTAGAGAGGGAATAGGTCACCTTTTTTTGCGGCGTGACAAAGACCCCCTTGCCCTGGTAAGCGATCGCCAGCCCCTGGCTGACCAGATTGGCCACCGCCTGGCGCGCGGTAATTCGGCTGACGCTAAAGGTCTCCATCAGCTGGTGCTCGCTGGGCAGGCGATCGCCTGCCCTGTACTCCCCCACCGCTATCTGGTGGCGCAGCTGTTCCGAAATGCTGATGTGTAGGGGGGTAGCCATAGGTCAGAAAACCATCACCAAGCCGTAGACATCCTCAGACGCAGCTTTGGTTGCTCCAGTAAAATGTGCTAAGCTCACTTGTCATAACAAGTTAAGCGGGTCGTTATGCTGGCCCCAGTGGTCAGCAGGTCGTTGTGGAAACGGTGGTGTAAGCGCCTGGGGCTGTGCCCGCCGGGCCGCTTTCCATTTTTCATTATGTGATGTTGCCAAGGCATTTTTTACCAGAACGTTAACCATGCTTACGAATACTATCCCTGCTGCCCCTCATACTCCGACCCCCATTCAGCCTCGCCAGGTGCTGTCGGCGGCAGCCCTGACGACGCTCAACCAGCGCTCGAACCGGGCCGGAGTCCTGCGGTTCCTGGGCCACCTGGGGGTCATTGTTTTGGGTGGCTACCTGTGGGGCAGCGCTCCCCTCTGGCTGGCGCTGCCCGCGTTAGTAGCCTGTGGGGCGGGGCTGGCGCTGATGTTTTGCGCCATGCACGAGAGCTGTCACCGCACCGCCTTTGCCAACCCCAGGCTCAATGACGCCGCCGCCTGGCTGACGGGGCTGCTGTCGTTCTACAACAGCACCTTTTATCGGCGCTACCACAAGTGGCACCACCGCTACACGCAAATTCCCGGCAAAGATCCGGAGCTAGAAGACCCCAAGCCTACTGGTTTGGCCGACTATCTCTGGCAGCTCAGCGGCATCCCCTGGTGGATGGGCAAACTGCGCTGCCATGGCCGCGTTGCCCTGGGTAACCTGGAGGGTTGCTACTACATCGCCGCCAGCGGCCAGGCGGAGGTAATTCGCTCTGTGAGGCTACAGCTTTTGGCCTACGTTGGGGTTTTGGCGGTGTCTACCCTGCTGGGTCATCCGTGGTTTTTGTTCACCTACTGGCTGCTGCCCCTGGCGGTGGGTCAACCCCTGCTGCGGTTTGTGCTGCTGGCCGAGCACACCGGCTGCTCCAACGACGACAACCCCCTGATCAATACCCGCACCACCCTCACCCTCTGGCCCCTGCGCTGGCTGATGTGGAACATGCCCTACCACGCTGAGCATCACCTCTACCCGTCAATTCCGTTTCAGGCGCTGCCCGCCGCCCACGAGCAGCTCAAGCCCTACTTTGAGCGGGTTGAAGCGGGCTACCTGCGGGTCAATCGCGGCATTGTGGCGGACTTTAGCCAGGGTTAGAGTGTTCCAACTTATAGCTGTAGCCAGTCTGGTTAGGACAATTTCCCTAGGAATGTTCAAACGTTTGAACGTTCCTAGGGTTGCTGAATGTCTTAACCCAATTGAGCATGACTATAACTACTTGTCAGTCGCAACAGGCCCAACGGGCCGAGTTGACGACATCGAAGGGACGTTTATTTAGGTGGAATTCTCTTAGCCCATGGCAGAGCAATTTACGCTCCGGGATTTTCCGCTCCAGTGCGGTACGGTGCTGCCCGAGGCGACCGTGGTTTATCAGATCTACGGCGAACTACAGCCGGGGGGCACCAACGCCATTCTCTACCCCACCTCCTACGGGGCTCAGCACACCGATGTTGACTGGCTGGTGCGACCCGACGGCATCCTCGACCCCAGCCGCTGGGGCGTGGTGATGGTGAATATGTTTGGCAACGGGCTTTCTACCTCGCCCAGCAATACTCCGGCGGTGGCCAGCCCTGGGGTCTACTTCACCCACTACGACAACGTGCGCGCCCAGCACGCCCTGGTGACCCAGGCCCTCGGTATTGAGCGGCTGGCCCTGGTCTACGGCTGGTCGATGGGGGCGCAACAGGGCTACCACTGGGCCGCCCTCTACCCCGATCGCGTGCAGCGGTTGGCCGCCCTCTGCGGCACGGCCAAAACCACCGACCACAACAAAATTTTTCTCTACAGCCTGCGGGCGGCCCTCACCAGCGACCCGGCTTGGAACGGCGATCGCTTTGAAGGCATTCCCGATCGCGGCTTTCACACCTTTGCCCAGATCTACGCCAGCTGGGCGGCATCCCAGGCCTACTACCGGGCCAAGCCCTACCTGGCCTGGGGCTACGACTCGCTGGACGACTACATATTGCGCGGCTGGGAGGCGGGCTACCGCCGGCGCGACCCCCACAATCTGCTGGCCATGATCGACACCTGGCTGCGCTGCGACGTAGGAGATAACCCCATTTACCAGGGCGACTACGCCAGGGCACTGGGATCTATCACCGCTAAGACTCTAGTCATGCCCGCCACCACCGATCTGTACTTTACCCCCGAGGACTGCGAAGCCGAGGCGGCGCTGATTCCCGATGCCGAGTATCGGCCCATTCCTTCCATCTGGGGGCACCGGGCGGGCAACCCCTACCAAAATCCTGAGGATGAGGCGTTTATCAAAGGGGCGATTGCCGAGTTGTTGAGTCAGTAACCCTTGCGCGTTTAGGATGCGTTCGAAGGGGAGTTATTCCCCGGGCTCAAGCTGCACCGACGGCTCGCACTGCACCGGAAAGTTGACGGAGTTGGCAATAAAGCACTTCTGGTGGGCCGATTCGTGGAGCTGGGCCGCCAGCTCGCTGTCGCTCTGGGGCGCAATGGTCACGATGGGCCTCAGCAACACCTTAGAAAACTGCCCGCCACCGTCTCCCGTTTCCATCAGCGTGCCGATCGGGTAATCGACGTAGCGGGTGACAATCACCCCGGCCTCGGCACACAGGTGCAGGTACCAGAGCATGTGGCAGCTCGACAGCGAGGCGACCAGCAGCTCTTCGGGGTTGTATTTGGTCTTGTCGCCGCGAAAGATCGGGTCGGACGAAGCTGCGATCGCCGGTTTGTCGGCAGCGGTAATGGTGTGGGCGCGATCGTAGGTGCCGTAGCTCTGGGTGCCCGTCCCGGTGTTGCCCGTCCAGGTCACCTCCACCCGGTAGAGATGGGGCTTTGCCTTAGTCATGCCAGTCCTCGCCATTGCAGGGCTCGTTGCTCCATCATTTTCACAAACTCGTCTTTGCCATTCATAGCGAAAAGATCGCCGCTTGGGGATGCCGTATTCTCCCATAGCGGTGTAGCCCAGGGCGGCCATAGGGCGACGGCAACTATCAACCTGGCCAATGTCGTTGACCTCTACCGGCGGGTCAATCACCGGCTTGGCGTACCTCAAAAAAAGAGCGTCCCTAGGGACGCTCCTGACAACTAACCACTATTTGCTCAGAAGCTCTCGACTTCTCAGACTAACGAGCTAGTTCTCCAAAATTACCTTGGCTACCATGCCAGCCCCGCGGTGGGGAGCGCAGTAGTAGGTGTAAGTACCAGCGGGCATATCGCTGGTGAAGGTGGTGGAGTAGTTTTCGCCGGGGGCAAAGGTCAGCTGGGTATGGGAAATGCTATCGGCCAGAGCCTTGTCACCGGGCACGCCAGCGGCGTCAAACACGACATTGTGGGGGGCCATTTTGTTGTTGACCCAGGTCACAGTGTCGCCGGGCTTAACGGTGACGGTGCTGGGTTCAAACACCAGCAGACCCGCGTCAGAGCCCATTTTCACATCGTAGTTGGTGGCCGCAGCGGGGGCGGAAGCCAGGGTAAGAGTACCCACAACTAGCAGAGCGGACAAAATAACCAAGCCCAAACGCTGGGCGGCGCGAAATACACGTTGCATAACTACCTCTAAAGCTCGTATCTCCAGTTCAATCAATCAGGTGGCAATCAGGGGGCTGTTCAACCACCTTCCTATGGCATCTTACCTGCTTTACACGGTTACTTGGGGACGTTCGCCTGGGAGTAATTGCCGTTTTGGGCAATCTATGGCACTCTGGGGCCAAAATCCGCAGCGGCAATCCCCGAGGTTGATCTATACATAGGATAGAATCGCCCCCAGCAACCGAACCGGCCCTACACCTGAGGAGCAGAGAAGCGGGTCTTACCGGCTCCCCACATATCGCCAATGACTTTTGGCTGAAGCAGAATGTGGCCCGCAATGGCCACCAGGTCTTCCTCAGTTAGACTACGCATTTTGGGGAAGATATCGGCGCTCTTCTTGCCGGGGTGGACCTGAGAAATATCGGTTAGACCATCGTAGGTCATTGGCTCTTTTAGGTAAGCCACCAGGGCTTCAATGTTGTCGCGGGGAGGCAGAGCACCAGCTAAAGACTCGGGGTCAAGCCCAACGGTGGGGTTGGTTTTGGTAATGCCCCCGACGTGGCAGGTGCCACAGGCGTAGTTAAACTGGCGACGGCCACGGGTGACCTGCTCTAGAGACAGCACAACGGTATCTCCTGCGGAGTTGCGCTGCACAGTACGGGTGGCCTCATCTAGCTCAGCCGCGACAGCGTCTCCCATTACCAGGTGGCTGACAAAGAAGAGTGCGACCGCAACTAGCCAAATGCATCTCTTCAACATGGTTCTCCTCGAATGTATAGGGCTTGGGTATGAAATCAACACAGCTAACTCAGCAGAGTCTCCCCCACCGAATAGTTCTCGTATTGTCTATCATGCCACCGAAGGGGCCATTCCCAAAGGTTTCGCCCACACAAGTTTCGGCGTTAGGAATCGATGCCAATGTGAGTTGGCTCTGCGGCAGCCAGGCGATTCGACCAGAGGGTAGGGCCCTCAGCCGCCGTCGGAGCCGCCACCGGCTGGTGCAGGCGAACGAGCTGGGCCAGGGTGGCCTTGAGCTGAGTACGCGGCACAATCAGATCGACAAAACCGTGGTCGCGCAGATACTCGGCGGTTTGAAAGTCGTCGGGCAGCTTTTCTCGCAGGGTTTGCTCAACCACGCGACGACCGGCAAAGCCAATGGTGGCTTTGGGTTCGGCCAAAATAATGTCGCCCAGCATAGCAAAGCTGGCGGTGACGCCGCCCGTGGTGGGGTGAGTGAGCACGGGCAGATAGAGCAGCTTGGCGGCCTGGTGTTGCTGGAGCGCCCCAGAAATTTTCGCCATCTGCATCAGGCTGAGCATACCTTCCTGCATGCGGGCACCGCCCGAGGCGCAGACAATGATGACGGGGCGGCCTGTGGCGGTGCCGCGCTCAATCAGGCGAGTGAGCTTTTCGCCGACCACCGAGCCCATGCTGCCGCCCATAAAGCGGAAGTCCATGACGCCGAGGGCGACGGGCAGACCGTCGAGGTCGCCCAGGCCGGTCTGTACTGCGTCGGTGAGTTTAGTTTTGGTCTGAGTGTCGCGCAGGCGATCGCCATAGCCTTTGCGATCCTTAAACTTGAGCGGATCCTGGGGCTGAATGTGGGTATCTAGCGTCTGCCAGGTGTTGGCGTCGATCAGCTGACGAATGCGCTCGTCGCTAAAGATGCGGTGGTGGTGGCCGCACTCGCCGCAGACCCACTGGTTAGTCCGCAGGTCTTTGGTGTAAGTGAGAACGTCGCAGTGCTCACACTTGGTCCAGAGGCCATCGGCAATTTCTCGCTCCTGGCGATCTTCGCTAATAGGGCCTGACTTACGGCGATTGGCAAACCAGTCAAACAGAGACATGCGTGGGCTCAACGGCGACAGAACAACCGAGAGTGTTCGTGAACACATCCCCCATCCTACCGGGTTTGCTACCTCTGCGATAGATGGCGGCGATGGATGGGCAACAACCGATGCGCAAGTCAGGGTGAATCCTGCTTAGCTCGGCGAGGCTGAGTTAACGGTGGGGCCCCTCCAAACTCCAATCCACTGCTCTAGCCCTGCTTACTTCGTCGTCATTACGTAGACCCCATCCCAGTCGGCGGCGGGCGGCTGCGCCAGGTACTGCCGGGCGCGGCTCAGGTGCACGGCAACGGCTTTGTCGTCGGGGCGCATCTGCTGGGCCTGCTCAAACAGGCCGAGGGCCTGCTTAAACTTCATTGCCGTGTAGGCGCTACGGGCCTGGGCGTAGAGGTCGAGAAAGGCTTCGGTGTCGGCGGTGAGGGGGGTATCGCGGTGATCGATGAGTTCGTAGATGCCCACGGCTCGCTGTTTGCCCTTGACCTGGGTGCGATCTAGTTCCCTGGCCCAAATGCGGTCGGCGCAGAGGGCGTAGGTGTACTCGCTGATCACGATGTCGCAGCCGTACTCTTTGGTCACCCCCTCCAGGCGCGAGCTGAGGTTGACCCCATCGCCGATGACGGTGTACTCCATCTTGCGCTGGGAGCCGATGTTGCCGGAAACCACTTCGCCGGAGCTAACGCCGATGCCAATGCGAATTTTGGGCTGCCCCAGGGCACCCCGCTCGGCGTTAAAGCTGGCCAGCCGTCGCCGCATGTCGAGGGCGCTCTGCACCGCCGCCCAGGCATGGTTGGTGAGGGGCAGAGGCGCACCAAACACCGCCATCAGCGCGTCGCCGATGAACTTGTCGAGGGTGCCCTCGAAGTGAAACACCGACTCCACCATGGTTTCAAAGTAGGCGTTGAGCATTTCGACCACTTTGTCGGCTTCCAGGTCTTCGGTCAGGGTGGTGTAGCCGCGAATGTCGGAGAAGAGTACGGTGACATCCTTGCGCTCGCCCTTCATCAGCAGATCGTCGCCCAGGGCCATGACCCGCTCGGCGACGCCGGGGGTCATATAGCGGTAGAGGGTGCTCTTCATCCGCTTTTCCTGGCTGATGTCTTCCAGCACCAGCAGGCCACCCAGCACGCCACCCTCGGGGTTGGTGAGGGGGTTGACGGTGAGGTTGATGCTGCGCTCGATGCTCTGCACCACCTCCTTGGGTACCGGAGCGGCGGTTGAATCGCCCCAGGGGCGATAGAGGGTGGGATCGGCACTATCGGGCAGGGCCAGCGTTGAGATCGGGTCTAGCTCAGTGCCGGGGCCGGGGGCGATGGCCACCCGCAGACTCTGCTCCGGCACGTAGTGGCGCGCTCCGGTGCTGAGGCTGTCTTTGAGCCGAAACCGCAGGTTGTCGATGGGGATCGCATCCCACACCGGGCGGTGAAGCAGGGCAGTTTGCCAGCGATCGCGAATGGTGCGGCTGTGGTCGGTGTCTTCGGGGCAGCCAATCAGCTGGAGGGCGGCGTCGTTAATGGTGACAATGCGCCCCTCCAGGTCAGTGGAGATCACCGCATCGGAGAGGCTCTGCAAAATATCTTTTTGGTACTGCTTCTCGACTAAGACGCTCTCAAACAGCTTGGCATTTTCCAGGGCGACCCCGGCCTGAATGTTGAAGGCCCGCATAAAGGCTTCGTCGGAGGTGGTAAACGTACCCTGGGCCTTGTTGATCAGCTGGGTGACGGCGATCAGCTTGCCGCCCGAGTCAAACACCGGCATGCAGAGAATAGTGCGCGTGGTGTAGCCGGTGCGTTTGTCGGGTTCGGGGTTAAAGCGGGGATCCTGGTAGGCGTCGGGGATGTTGAGCACCTCGCCCGTGGTGGCCACATGGCCAACAATGCCGCTGTTTTTAGGATTGCGCAGCTCCATCATCGATTTGCCGTCGCCGGATTTTACCTTTGACCACAGATCGCCACTTTCGTCATCGATCAGCCAGAGGGTGCTGCGATCGGCCTGCATCAGCTGGCGGGCCTCTTCCATCACCGATTGCAGGGTTTTCTCCAGGTCTAAGCTCTGCTCCAGCGACGAGATCGCCTTCAGCAGGGCGGCTACGCCTTTTTGGTTGCGGGCCGCGATGTAGAACGAGTTGCAGCTTTCGAGAATCACCCCCAGGGACTCGGCAAACTCTTTGAAGTGGCGCTCGTCCTGTTCGTCGAAGGGGGTGTGGTTAAGTTTGTTGAGCAGCTGCACCACCGCCACAATGTTGTCGGTTTTTTTGCTCAGCACCGGCATGCAGAGAATGCTTCGGGTGCGGTAGCCGGTTTTTTTGTCGTGGGTGGGGTCGAAGCGATCGTCGGCGTAGGCGTCGGGAATATTCAGCGGCAGCACGTGGGTGGCGACGTAGCCTGAGATCCCCTTGCTCATAGGCACGCGAATTTCGAGCGATCGCTCCCCATCCCCCTGGGCAATCTTCGACCACAGCTCCTGTTTTTCCTGATCCACCATAAAGATAGTGGTGCGCTCGGCCTGCAAAATCTGGCCAATCTTGAGGGTAAACGCCTCTAAAATTTGCTCCAGCATGACCTCCAACGATTCGTTGTTGATCATGTCGATGGCGCGCAGAAAATGCTCAAACTCCGCCGTAATTTGGTCGAGCAGGCTGATGAACTGAGGGGTAGGCAGATCGCGCACCCGGTTGGTCAGGGAACTGCTTTGGTTGGCCAGGGACAGCGCGGTGATCATACTGCGTTGGTTGAAGACCGGCCCCGAGAGGCCATCGATCTGAGTTGCCATAGGAACCCTACTCAAGCGTGGCAGATGGAACAGTTAAGGGCGCAGTCAGCCGCCTAGGTTAAGTTGAGAAATGATGCCGGGTTCAGCCTTTCCAGAGCGGGCAGCCAAAGGGAAACCCCTTTCCCACAACACCCTTTCGCCAACGGATTAGCAAACCTGCTAAACACCTCTTACTCTAACCGTATACCCCAAGTCCTAGGGCAGAAAGTTGCGATTTGCACAGAATGCCCGCCCCCTGGCCATGACCTAACATACCCAACCCCCCGTGGAGTGCGCGACGACGATCGCGCCTAGGCAAGCGGCAGAGGCGGTGCGGCGGTGCCGAAGCCCCTGGCGAGAAAGGCGATCACCTCCCCCCAGGCAGCGTCGGTGGCGGCGGGGTCGTAGCGGTAGCCGTCGTCGCGCATGAAGGTGTGGTTGGCCGGGTAAATCAGGGTTTTGTGGTCAACCCCTGCCGACCCCAGGGCGCTGAGCATGGTGTCGCGGCCTTCAGGCGGCACGTGGGGGTCTTGATCCCCAAAGATCAGCAGCAGGCGGGCGGTGATTTCGCCCAGGCGCTCTAGGGTATCGGCGCGATCGCGCCCCAGCCTGCCGCTGTGAATGCCCGTCGGGTAGCAGCACACCGCTGCCTTGACCACAGGATGCAGCGCTGCCCGACAGGCCAGGTGGCCGCCAATGCAAAAGCCCAGCGTTCCGATCTGACCGGGGGCGACGGCGTCAGCGGTTTGCAGCCAGCTCAAAGCCGCCGCCGCATCGGCATCGTAGTGGGCCACCTCGGTGCGGCCAGCGGCATCGTTGCCCCGCAGGCGGCCCAGGTCATTGGGCTCAATTACAGTGCCGATGGGCTCTAGCCGGTGAAAGATCTCTGGAGCCACCACCACGTAGCCGTATCCCGCCAGGCGATCCACCAGGCGCAGAATTGGCCCCCCCAGCTGGTAAATGTCGGAGTAAAACAAAATGCCGGGATACTGGCCAGGAACGACAGGTGCCGCCACATAGAGCCGCATCAGGCTATCGTCCACGGTCAACCCCACCTCGCGGCGTTTAATCTGCATCAGATTTCCTTATTGGAAGAACAACCTAGGATTTGGCCAAGCCTTGATAGGGGTAGGGAGTGGGGGGTTAGGGGTGGAGAATAGACTGTTCCCAACCCCCGCACTCCCTATCCCCTGACCCCTCACCCATCCCCCGCTATGGTGAAGGATGATTTAATCAACAAGCGGTTACCCAGAACACCAGCCCTGGCCATGACGACATTTTTTGCCTCCGATTCGACCCTGCAAGCAACTCTGGAGCAGGTGCTAGAGCAGGTGCGGGCCGAATTCTCGCTGACGCCCACCCAAATTGCCGTCACCTGGATAGTCTACGACCCGCCTTACATCGTCAATACCGGTGGTGCCCTGAGCGCCCTTGACTTCTGGCAGCGCCGCCCTCGGGGAGCCAGCTACCGAGGTGTAGAGCTGATCTATCCCGCTAGCGTGGTGAAGCTGTTTTACCTGGTGGCGGCCCACGAGTGGCTGGAGCAGGGCATGATTCCACCGTCGGCGGAGCTCGATCGGGCTTTGCAGGACATGATTGTAGACTCTAGCAACGATGCTACGTCGCTGGTGGTTGATATGCTCAGCGGTACCACCAGCGGGCCGGAGCTGCCCCCCGGCCCCTTTGAAACCTGGTGCCACCAGCGCAACATTGTGAACCGCTTCTTTCAGTCGCTTCAGTGGCCTGAACTGGAGGGAGTCAATCTGAACCAAAAGCCCTGGGGCGATGGCCCCTACGGTCGCGAGCGGGCCTTTGTGGGAGAGCACTACGACAACCGCAACTACCTGACCACCAATGCCGTGGCCCGGCTGATGCACAGCATTGCCGGAGGGGTGGCGGTCTCGGCGGCGCGATCGCAGACCATGCTGAACCTGATGCGGCGAACCGTGCCCCCGAGCCCTCCGCCCCCCGGCGAAGAAGACCAGGTGACGGGCTTTTTGGGGGCAGGTTTGCCTTGGGGCACCGCCCTGTACTCAAAGGCGGGCTACACCAGCCGGGTGCGCCACGATGCTGTGTATTTTGAGTTGCCCAATGGCACGCCCGGCCTGCTGGTTGTGTTTACCGAAGGCCGCGAGCCCGGTAAGAATGGCGAGATGCTGTCAGAGCTGGCTGGCCTGCTAGCTCAAACTATGGCCAAGGCTGAACCGTTGGCCTAATGCTTAGTAGAGGCTAGCGATCCCCGATTTGATCTGTCTTTAAGTAGAGCCGCATCTATCTTAGGTGGGTGCAAAATGTTGTCAACATAGCCTTGCCCCCAGGTTGAAGATGGTACAATTCAGCCAATTTCAAAGATAAATGTGGTGTGTAAGCCCGCAGCCCTGGAAAAATTTAGTTTTAGTTTTTCCAGCTCTGGCGGTGGCAGTACGATGTCAGGCTCGGTTGTTTTGACCGTAGTTTGACCCTAACGATCGTCGGCCTTGGGCCGATGAGACTAGATTGTTAAAAAACTGAGGAGTGAACGAAGTCATGGCGTATCTCAAGCAATGTTCTCTGGTGCTTGGTCTGGCCGCCGCCGCTGGCCTGGCGACCCCTGCCCTGGCTCAGGCCCAGCTGGGCGACTTAGAGTCAATCGACAGTGTTCTAGCTGAAGTCGAAATTGCCCCTGCGGCTGAATCGACTGTAGTCGCATCTGAAGCATCTGAATCGGTAGACGCTGCTGCAACCGCAGATGCGACTGAGGTAGACGCGATCGGAACCGCCGAAGTTCCGGTCAGTGAAGCAAGCCTGCTGGCGCTGCCCGAACAGGCTCCCGCAGCCACCGGCGGCCTGTTTGCCGCTGGCGACATTGAATCGGCGCTGCTGGCTGCTACCGTTGAAGCAGCTCCCGCAGCTACCAGTTCCATTGATCTGGCCCAGGCTCCCGCCCCCGGCACGGTCGCAGTCTCCCCGGCCTATCTGGGCGTAGGCGGCAACATCGGGCTTGGCAATCGCGGCGACAGTGCTCTGTCCAGCTTTGGTTTCAATATCATTAGCAAAATTTCCTTAGGCCCTCGGTTTTCTGTGCGGGCTGGGGCCACTGCCACCAACGACCGATGGGGCTTTACCATTCCGGTCACCTACAACTTCAATCCTGTCACCTACGGTGGTTTCCTCGCTCAACCCTACGTGGGTGCTGGGGTTGAAATTCCCACCAGTGGTGACATTGGGCTGTTGGTCAACGCCGGAGCTGATATTCCCATCTCCAGTAACTTCACGCTCAACGCTGTCAGCAACTTCCGCCTGACCAGCGGGTTTGCCCTGGGTATTTCCCTGGGCGTGGGCTATAACTTCCCCTTCATCTTTGACTAGAACTTGAACGGGATGCCTGCGGCTGAAGCCTGTCTGACGCCGAGCTAAACGCTTTACCAAAAGGGGATCGCTACCATGGCGATCCCCTTTTGCTTGCTGCTTGGGCACTCTGAGAGCACAGCTTAAGGGGGTGGCAATGGCAGAAACTTCTGTGGCCTGGAGCGATGTGCTTCAGGCCTTTCAGCAGATTTGGGGCTACAGCGATTTTCGCCCCCCTCAAGATGCGATCGTCAAAGCGCTATTAGAGCATCGAGATGTACTGGTGGTATTGCCCACGGGAGGCGGGAAGTCGATCTGCTTTCAGCTACCAGCCCTGCTTCAGTCGGGGCTTACCCTCGTGATCTCTCCGCTGGTGGCGCTGATGGAAAACCAGGTGCAGGATCTGCAAACCAAGGCTCTGCCCGCCGCTACCCTGCACAGTCAGCTGCCGCCGCCCCAGCGCCACAAAACGCTGCGATCGCTCGAACAGGGCAAACTCCGCCTGCTCTACGTCTCGCCGGAGACCCTGCTCATCCCACCCGTGTGGGAGCGGCTGTGTCAGCCCCAGCTTCAGCTCAACGGCCTGATTTTGGATGAGGCCCATTGTCTCGTTCAATGGGGAGAAACCTTTAGGCCCGCCTATCGCCGCCTGGGGGCTGTCCGCAGGGCCCTGCTGGCGGTGCGCCCTCCCGGCAGTACCCTACCCATCGCCGCCTTTACCGCCACCGCCGACCCGGAGGCCCAGCGGGTGCTAAACGCGGTGCTAGAGCTGCGATCGCCCCAGGTGGTGCGCCTCAACCCCCACCGCCCCAACCTGCACCTGTCGGTCAAGCCAGTGATCAGCGAGGGGCAGCGTAAGGGATCGCTGCGCCGCTACCTCCAGGCCCAGGGCGACCGGGCGGGGCTGGTCTATGTGCGAACCCGCAAAGCCAGTGAAGCCCTGGCGGCGGAGCTGGCATCGCAATATCGCGTAGCGCCCTACCACGCCGGGTTGAGCAGCCGCGATCGCCGCCAGATCGAAGCCGACTGGATGGCCGACAGGCTTCAGTTTGTGGTCTGCACTTCGGCCTTTGGCATGGGAATCAGCAAGGGCAACACCCGCTGGGTGGTGCACTACCAGGCCCCCTGCACGATCACCGAGTACGTGCAGGAGGTGGGGCGGGCGGGGCGCGACGGCAAGGCCGCCGAGGCCCTGACCCTGGTGAGCGAGCCCACGGGCTGGCTGGAGCCAGGCGATCGCCAGCGGGCCAAATTCTTTGAATCTCAAACCCAGGCCCTCCAGCAAAAAGCCCAGCGGTTGATCAGCCAAATTCCGGCGGTGGGGGATGTGCGCGACATCAGCCAGCGGTTTGAGCATGGGGCCATCTCGCTCTCGTGGCTGCACAGCGTCGGCAAACTGACGTGGGTCAGCCCGTTTGACTATCAGCTGACGGCCAATAGTGAAACTTCCCAACGGTTACAGGCGTCAGCTAGCCAGCAGATGCATCAGTTTTTGCACAGTCGCCAGTGCCGCTGGCAGGGACTGCTGGTGGCCTTTGGCTTTCGCGGTGAAGCCCAGCAGCTGGGCGGCTGCGGACACTGCGATAACTGTACAAAGCACAAACCAGCCGGGAGAGGCGATCGCGCGGCAGGTTTTCGATAGCTTTTGTTACCGTAGGTAACTCAACCTCAAGTTTTGCGTTTGATTATTTCAGATAACTCCCGTAGCATGGCGGAGATAACCATACGGTCTTTATGAACATTCTTCTGGTCTATCCACGTTTTCCGAAAAGCTTTTGGTCTTTTGATAAAACCCTGGAGCTGGTTGGTCTAAAGGCGCAGCTTCCCCCCTTAGGACTAGTGACCGTAGCGGCGATCTTGCCCCAAACCTGGAACTACAAGCTGGTAGACCGCAACGTGCGCGAGGTGCGCGACGACGAATGGCGCTGGGCCGATATCGTGGTGATCTCGGCGATGATCGTCCACCGCACCGACTTTTATGACGCCGTGCAGACCGCCAAGGGCTACGGCAAACTGGTGGCGGTGGGCGGCCCCTACCCCACCTCCATGCCCCACGAGTCGGAGGAAGCCGGGGCCGACTTCTTGATTCTCGACGAAGGGGAAATCACCCTGCCCATGTTTGTGGAGGCGGTGGAGCGGGGCGACCAGCGCGGCACCTTCCGCTCCGGCGGCGAAAAGCCCGCCGTCACCGACACCCCCGTCCCCCGCTACGACCTGCTGGAGATGGACGCCTACGCCGAGATGTCGGTGCAGTTTTCTCGCGGCTGCCCCTTCCAGTGCGAGTTTTGCGACATTATCGTGCTCTACGGTCGCAAGCCCCGCACCAAAGACCCCGAGCAGCTGCTGGCCGAGCTGCAATGCCTCTACGACCTGGGCTGGCGGCGCAGCATCTTCATGGTCGACGACAACTTCATCGGCAACAAGCGCAACGTCAAGCTGCTGCTCAAGGCCATGAAACCCTGGATGGAGGAGCACGGCTACCCCTTCTCCTTTGCCACCGAGGCTTCAGTAGACCTGGCTCAGGATCCTGAACTGATGCAGATGATGGTCGACTGCAACTTTGGCACCGTCTTCTTGGGTATTGAAACCCCCGACGACGACAGCCTCAACATGACCAAAAAGTTTCAAAACATGCGCGATCCCCTCTCGGAGTCGGTGATCTCCATCGCCCAGGCGGGGCTGCGGGTGATGGCCGGGCTGATCGTCGGCTTCGATGGCGAAAAGTCTGGGGCCGGTCGGCGGATCTACGATTTTGCCGAACAGACCGCCATTCCCACCGCCCTGGTGAGCATGCTGCAGGCGCTGCCCGACACCGCCCTCTGGCACCGGCTCGAAAAAGAAGGCCGCCTGCTGGGCAAGAGCGCCGACATCAACCAGACCACCCTGATGAACTTCGTGCCCACCCGGCCCATCGAGGAGATCACCGAAGAATATATTCAGGTGTTCTGGGATCTCTACGACCCGCTGACGGTGCTGAACCGCACCTATCGCCACTTTTTAATGCTGGGTGAGGCCCAAAAGCGCAACTACAAAAACCGCACCACCTCGGCGGGGGCCCCAGACATCAACTGGATCACAATTCGGGCCTTTTTCATCATCCTGTGGCGGCAGGGCGTGGTGCGTAAAACTCGGCTGCGGTTTTGGCTCAACCTGGCCTCTATTCTCTGGCGCTACCCGGCGGTGGCGGCCAACTACGTGTCGGTGTGCGCCCAGGCTGAGCACTTCATCGACTTCCGTCAGGTAGTGCGGCAAAACATCGAAGAGCAGCTGGCTGCCTACATAGCCGCCAAGCAGCAAACTGAACAGGCGACGGCAACAACCGAATCTGTGGCCGTGTCTGTCAGCTAGATTTGATTTAATCTTGCCAACGCATGCTTTGGAGGAAAGGCCGCGTAACCCAGGTTACGCGGCCTTTTGTTTGATCACTAGCCCAATTCAATCGGCAGCAGTTGTCTAAGCCCTTTAACGGGGGCGGCCAGGGGCAGTTTCAATTCTAGAAACGGTAGGGGCCAACGACTCACCCCTCAGCACAATAGGAGTTAAGCGACAGCGTCAGGAATTCTCGCTGCTGTCGGTGAAGTACCGTAATGGCTCTATTGCCTGCCGTTTCAGGGCGATCGCCCCCAGGACTGGTCGTTGACCATCGCCTCCGGTCAGGGAAGACAGGCTACCCCTATCCTCCGGTTTTGGCAGAGTTGCTCGTATCAGGTCACGGCAACATCTACCGAAGCCTTTTTTGTCCCCACTACTATGAAACTTTTTCCGCAACTCCCGGCTGTGGCCGGTATGGTTCTCTTCTGTACGGTGGTGCCCGCCTGCACCGGAGCACCGCCGCCGTCTCCCGTCGCTGAAGCGCCCACTGCGGTCGATGCCGCGATCGCCCCAAGAGGCGGGTCTTTGGTCACCGCAGACTGGGCCGATATTCTAGGGTCAACCTCGGCCCCCGACCCATGGCAGGTGGAACCCTGCGACAACCCTGTGCTGCTCTGCGTGCGAGCCAATGGAGAAACCTTGGGCACCGTCGAGCGCTTTAGCTACCCCCTCAGCGAGGTGAGTTGGCCAGGGGCAGTGCCCACTACCCCTGTGGCCCAGCGGCAGTTTCTCGATATCTGGGTGGCGGATCACTACGCCGCGATTAAAACCGATCGCGCCGGGGCCGACCCCAATCTCCAGTTCACGTCTATCCCGCCAGAACCCGCCAGGGTCGGCAGTCTGCCGGGGCTGCGCTACGGCTATACCATCACCCATCCCAACGGCGTAGTGTACGACCGCACCGTGGGCTACGTGGCCACCGATGGCGATCGGGTCTACGTCTTCGTCACGGGTGTGATCAGCGGCGACCCTACGGGGTTCTTCGCCGATGCAAACGATCTAGCGGCCTTTGAACCCCACCTAGCTACCATCATTGAAGGACTGCGACTATGAGGAGTTTTAATTTCCGTACTGTTAGCTTGGGCTTAGCCCTGGGTGTGGCCCTGGCTCAGCCCCTGGCCGCCCAGGCCCAGGTAGACCCGACGGTACAGCAGATCAACTGGGCCCAGGCCCAGGCGGTGGAGGTGGGGGCGCTGCGATCGCACCTCGCCGCCCAGGACTGGCAGGCCGCCGATGCCGAAACCCGCCGCATTTTAGACCCCTGGATTCACCCCGGCGGCAACATTTTGGGGCCGGGGCTGGCCACCAACATTCCTCCGGAGGTGCTGCAAACCCTGGATCAGCTCTGGGTGGAGGCCAGCGGGGGGCGGTTTGGCTTTAGCGTACAGCAGCGCATTTGGGCCGAGGTAGCGGCGCAGCATCCGAATGATTCTTCGTTGGCAGCGAAAGCCTTTGGCGATCGCGTCGGCTGGACTCGCCCCCCCGGCGTGGAAGACCCCACCTTCATCGCCGGGGAATGGCTGACCGAGATGGAGCTTAACCCCTCCCTGGAGTCCCCCGTGGGCCACCTGCCCTGGGCCGGGGTGAGCTGGGCGCAGATTGCCCGCCTTTTCCAGGTGGAGAGCTGCGGCAGCTGCACCATCGACGCCATGTACGTGCAGGGGGAGCGGTTCAACCAGTACCTGCCGATTCTCTACAGCTGGGTGGATACGGCCCTGGCGCTGACGGTGCCGGAGATCGGCTCCTGGCAGCGGCCCCAGCTGGCCCACGCCATCGATCTCAAGTCCCTCTATCCCGAGGCCCAGTGCCCGATTACCCCGGTGACTTCCGCCCTTAGCCCCAGTGGGGCGGTGGTGGCGATCGCCAGCCACAGCTACGTTGCCGGCTGCCCCTCCCCTGGCGAAAGCACCCTGGCCCTGTGGAATGCCCAGCGGGGCAACCGCATCGTCACCCTGCACCGAGGGCCAGCGCTGGTGGCCAGCGCCCAGGGCACCCCGCCCCAGGAACCCGCCGGACAGAGCGACCGGATCGTGGGGGATGTGGCCAATGCCGTAGCCTTCACCCCCGACAGCCAGCTGGTGGCGGCGGGCATGTCCTACGGGGTAGTGCGGCTGTGGTCGGCGACCACCGGAGAACCTGTGCGCACCTTTGAGGGGCATCGGTACGCGGTGCGGGCGATCGCCCTTAGCCCCACCGGCCAAATCCTGGCCAGCGCCAGCGCCGACCACACCGTTAAGCTCTGGGATCTGCAAACCGGGCGGCTGTTGCAGACCATCTCCATTCCCGCCGCCAGCGGCATCGTCCACACCCTGAGCTTTAGCCCCAGCGGACAGCGCCTGGCCACCGCCACCGACCAAAACACCCTCCAGCTCTGGGAGGTGCCCACCGGACGGTTAATCCGCACCCTGGTGGATCGGGCGGGCAACGGCCTTGCCCCCCTGCCCCTGGCCTTTAGCCCCGACGGTACAACTCTAGCCACCGGGGATGCCGACAACAGCCTCAAGTTTTGGAATGCCGCCACCGGTGCCCGCCAGCTCACCCTGACGCTGCACGACCCCCTGCGCCACCTGGCCTACAGCCCTGATGGCACTACTCTGGCCACCAGCGACGGCACCACCGCCCGCCTGTGGAACCTGGCCCGCCGCGAAACGGTGCATTTCATTCCCCTCAACCAAACGGCTGGGCATCACATCCAGCCCAGCAACCCCGGACTGATCACCTTTAGCCCCGATGGCCAAACCCTGGCCACCAGCACCCTGCTGCTGCCGCTGATCGACAGCGAACCAATTCCCCGTCAGGGCATCACCCTGTGGTCGGTGGCAACGGGGCTACCGCTGGCTCAGCTGCACGAGGTTGGCCCCTTTCAGTTCAGCCCCCGGGGCGACTTTTTGATGGCCCAGGGGCAAAAGACCCAGTTCTGGCAGCCCTACCGCGGCCTGGTGCGATAGCCGCTGAACTCAGCCGTCACCATTTCTGTAACCGCGCCCTGGCCATCGCCGCTGGCTGGCTAAGGTAGAGAAACACTCTGCAAAGGCGTTGCTGAACTGAGTCATGACTTTGGGTCAGAGCAAACAGCCGTTTGCCCCTACAGGAGGCATTGAAGGTTTGATTCAGGTTTGATTCATGTCTGTGTTCAGCAACTCCCTACAAATCTAATGTTCTAGGTGCCGGAGTGACCATTGTCGCCCTAGGACGTTGTGGTCAGCTCAAAGCTGCCCCGCCCAAACCCAAAACCCAAAACCCAAAACCCAAAACCCCCAATTGGTATTGCCCTATGTCTTCATTCCCTGTTTCGATCAAAGCCCTGATGACGCTGCTCGCCCTGGGCACCATGACCGCTAGCGCGATCGCCTGCGCCCCTCTGCCCGATGCGGGCACCACCTCCTCGCCTGGGGAAGCCGTGGTCGCTGACCCCGCCATTGAGCCCTTTCCCGACGATTGGGAAGCGGTCGAGATTGATCAGGTGCTAACGCCAGCGGTGCGCGATCGCATCCTCCAAACCGTCGCCACCGACCTCGATCGCTCCGTCGCCGACCTCCGCATGGCCGCTGCCGAAACCGCCACCTTTGACGGCTGTATGGGCATCTACGTGCCCGATCAAATGTGTACCGCGATCGCCCTGTTTGGCTTCCGGGTGGTGGTCACCGATGGCGACCAAAGCTGGGTCTACCACACCCGCCAGGACGGCGAAGGAACTGTCCAAAACCCCACCGCCAGCGGCAGCCGCAACGGCCTGATTCCCGACTTTATTCCTCGCCCGGTGGAAGAATCTGAACCCGACCCCGAAGACCACATCTTTCGCTCGGTCGAGTCGGGCAGCCTGGCAGGCTACGTCAAAGAAACCGTGCTGCTGAGCGACGGGCGCTTGCTCCAGCGGGAAAGCGGCCAGGTGACGGCAGAAGCCCGGCTGTCGGCAGAGGAAGTCGCCGCCTTCCAGCAGGTGCTAGAGGATCACCGCTTCCCCAACCTGCACCGCCTGCGCTACGTCACCGATGCCGCCTTTGCCGACTATCCCACCGTGCGCCTGTCGGCCCGGTACCTGGAGACCGAATATATTGACCTGGCCCTTGAGGATGCCCCCGACGCCCTCCAGGCGATCGTTCAGAGCTGGAACGGGCTGGCGGCGGAAGCTGGTCTGCAATAACTGGAGCCCCCATGCTGGCATTTAACCCAAACCCCTGGCTGGCCCTGGTCGTGGGCAGTTGCTTGATCGCCAGTTGTAGTGCCTCTGGCCCTCCCGCCGCGCCCACCCAGGACACGCCTGCCGCTGCCTTCGACACCTTTATGCCCCCCAATGTGCAGTTGCCGGTGGCGGTCACAGCGGGCACCTGCCCAGCGACGGTAGACCTGTGGGAGCTGGGCCTGGGTTTTGAGGGCGGGGCAGACCATACGGTGGCGATCGATTTTCCGGCGATCGCCACCGGCCCCACCGAGATTCTCCACTCTGAGGAGCGGCGCATCATCTACGTCGCGCCCCTGCAAGACGAGTTTGCCGCCTGCGTGGGCACCGCCGACTCCGAGGCCCTCATCATGTACTCCTTTCACTTTGGCAACGGCAAGGTTCACTTCGACCTCGATTTGACCGAGGGCAACGGCTCTCACACCATTCGCTATGCCGATCTGTCGGTCAACCGCCCCTACGTCTACTGGCGAGCGGAGGAATAAAATTGAGGGGCCAAGTCTAAATTCAGCGTAATCAGCATGTAGGCCCAAGCCGGAGGAATAGCTTTGGGGGTAGAAAACCCTGAGTTTTGGCCGCAATGACCGCGATCCAAAGCAGTCAGTGCCGAGTGGTCAATGGCAGTAAGTCATGGTGCCCTCGGCAAAAAGGCGTCGTCCTAGACCTGTTGCAGCCCAAATTTTGGCTTGAGGTCGGGGAGCTCGATTGTTCGGGCGGCGATGGTCTGCATCACCGCAACGCTTGGCTCCAAAGGGCGAATGCCGCCTCTTAAAGAGGCTTACGTTGATTCTGTCCCTAGCGATCGCCCGTCTCCCTGGTTGCTGTGTCTAGCAGGCATGAGCTGCGCCACTGTTGGTAGGCCCGCTGATAGTCGGCCCAGGCTTGCAGCTGGCCATTGGGGCCGTAGCGGTGCTTAAACTGCTCCCAGCAGACTTTTTCTTCCATGGGGGGCCTCGCAGCTGATTTAGAAAAGCTTGAATTAGATCCTTGTGGATCCTAAATTGATCATGCCAGAAACACCGCCCAGGCCGCTAACTCTGCAACACAACTTGAGCTTCTAAGGATGAACCGGGCGGGAAGTACCAGGGTGCAAAGGCGATCGCCGCGCCATCCCAGATGTAGCGCCAAATCTAACGAAAAGTTGATTTCCAAACGCTACATCTGAAGATAATCCGTTATGATGATCGACCATTGGGGCAATCCGCTGAACCTGGGCTAAGATTTTGCCGACTCATGCGGTTTTCTAGCGCCCGGTCTGAATTGATAACGCACCGATCTACGTCCTCTCTTGCTAGCAAAAGGCTGATCCCATGGTTCAAGAACTTCCCCGTACCCGGCAGCAGGGGCCATTCCCTGAGGCAGCTCCGGCGGCGTTTCCTGTGTTTTACCGCACCTACAGCCGCCGGGGCGAGGTGGTGGAGGGGCAGCGCGAAACCTGGGATCAGGTGTGCGATCGCACCCTGGCGGGCCTGGTCGAACTGGGCAACCTCACCGCTGACGAAGCCGAGCTGCTGGGCCGCATGCAGCGCCAGGTCAAGGCCCTACCCTCCGGTCGCTGGCTGTGGGTGGGCGGCACCGCCTGGAGCAAGCAGCCCGAGAACTTTTCTGGGGCCTACAACTGCACCAGCACCAACGTAGTGGACTGGCGCGCCTTTGGCCTGATGATGGATCTGGCCATGATGGGCTGCGGCACCGGGGCGATGCTCGAACCCAAGTACATCAGCCAAATCCCTGCAATTCGCAACCGCATCACCGTCACCATGGCGGGCGACATCGGCGAAACCCCGGTGGCTGAGCGGCAGGAGAAAACCGAAATCACCACCGAGGGCAACCAGGTCACCATCCGCGTCGGCGACAGCCGCCAGGGCTGGGTCAAATCCTACGAAACCCTGCTAGAGCTTTCTACCGATGAGCGGTTCACCGGCGAAGTTGCGGTCACCATCGACCTGCGCGACGTGCGCCCCGCTGGCGAAAAACTCAAGGGCTTTGGCGGCGTCGCCAACCCCGTGCGCCTGTCGCTGCTCTACGATCGCTGCGCCAACATTCTCAACAAGGCCCACGGTCGCCAGCTCAACTCGGTCGAGTGCTGCCTGCTGATCGACGAAGCCGCCGCCTGCGTGGTGGCCGGCAATATTCGAAGATCTGCGGGCATGAGGCAGTTCGACAGCAATGACGAACTGGCCGCCAGCGCCAAAGACAACCTCTGGCAGCAGGATGCCGAGGGCAACTGGCGCATCGACCCCGAGCGCGACGTGCTGCGCATGGCCAACCACACCCGCGTGTTTCACACCAAGCCCAGCCTGCAAGACTGCGTGGATTCTGTTCGCAAGCAGTTCTACTCGGGCGAAGGGGCGATCCAGTGGGCCGGGGAGGCGAAACGCCGGGCGGGCGGCGACGACCGCTACGGTCTCAACCCCTGCGGCGAAATCTTAGGCTCCAATTTCCACTGCAACCTGGCGGAGGTTCACCTCAACCAGCTCGACCCAAAGAACCTGAAGGATCAAGAAGACGCCTTTACCGCCGCTGCTCTGTCGGTAGCCGTGCTGCTCAACCACCAGTTCCAGGAGCCTCGCTACCAAAAGTCGCGGTTAGAAGACCCGATCGTGGGCGTTTCCTTCACCGGGCTGTTTGACTTCTTCGTAATCGCCTTTGGGGTCGAGTGGCTGCGCTGGTGGGAGGCGGGTCGCCCCGACACCATGCAGGGGCTAGACTTCAAAGCTAGAGAAGAGGAATACCTGACCCGGTGGAAAGATACTGTGCACCGGGTGGTGGGGGAATACTGCGATGCTCACGGTTTAGTGCGCCCCAACCGCTGCACCACCGTACAGCCTGCGGGCACCAAGTCGCTGCTCACGGGGGCTAGCCCCGGCTGGCACCCGCCCAAGGCCCAGCGCTTCATTCGCCGCATCACCTTCCGCAAAAATGACCCCGTGGCCATGGCCTGCATCGACTACGGCTACTCCATCGTGCCCTCCCAATCCGACAAAGACGAGAACGGCGGGTTGCTCAACGACCCCTTTGACCCTCGCTGCACCGAGTGGCTGGTGGAGATTCCGGTCGAAGTGCTTTGGGCCAACCTGCCCGGTGCCGACGAGATCGCCATTGAGAAATTTTCGGCGGCGGCCCAGTTTGACTTCTACATGCAGGTGCAGAAGCACTACACCACCCACAACACCTCCGCCACCATCGAGTTTCGCGAGCCCGAGCTCGAGGATTTGGCCGAGCGCATCTACCAAACCATCCAAAACGACGAGGGCTACATCTCCGCCGCCCTGCTGGCCCGGTTTGACGACCTGCAAACCTTCCCCCGCCTGCCCTTTGAGCCCATCGACAAGGCCACCTTCGAAGCGCTTAAGCAGCAGGTAGAAGCCCGGCGCGGCACCGACAACTTCCATGCCGCCCTGTCGCGCTACGACGCCGGGGAGGTGATCGAGGCTGGCCCGGCGGGCTGCGACTCTGACAAATGCCTGATGCCGGAGAAAAAGCCCGATTAACCGCAACCTGTACGGATCCTGTCTAATAGAGAGATGACAAAAGGGGTTCCCTAGGTATGGGAACCCCTTTTTTTGAAGTTGCGTTTTTTGAAGTTGAGAGCCTTGATGCGAGTCCACTGCTTTGCCATGGCTCGCCCGACTATTGAGCAGTTGCTTTAGCTAAGAACGGGGAATTACAGCTGTAGACAGTCTGGTTGAGACATTTTGGCTGCCCCCGATTGGGCTGGGCAAACACCGTTTACCCCTACGCAATCCTGCTGGTTGGAAGCGGGGTTAAGCGATGCGGATCTGGTGCTATGTGGGGCCTTTGCTAACCCATGAACTGCTGCATTAGCTCAGATTGCTGAGGTCGTCGAGGTCATCGAGCAGGTCCGCTTCGGCAGGTTCTGGTTCAGGCGCGTTAAGCAGAGCGTCTAGGTCAAGGCTGTCGGTGTTGAAGTCAGCGTCTAGGTTGAAATTGTCAACCTGGTCAAAATCACTCCCTCGATCGCCGTCGGCTGCGCTATCTAGCAGAGCCGCTAAGCCTAAATCGCCCTCATCTAATGCTGGTGAGGTAGGTTCTGGGGTTCCCTCATCGATGGCAAAGGCGGTGGGTTCTGGTTCAGGCATATCTAAATCAAGCGGCTCGGCGGCAAACTCGTTCTCTAGGCCGAAATCGCCAAAATCGCCGCTCGGAGTGCGGTCTGCCTCGCTCTCCGCCAGGGGCGGGAAGCCAAAGTCATCGCCTGCCTCTGATTCTGGTGAAGCGGCTTCTAGAGAGAACTCATCCCCCGCTGCGTCGAAGGCTGCCTCTGGCCCAGGGGGGGCTAGCTCGCTTGGGTCGGCGGTAAAGTCGGCGTCTAGGTTAAAGTCGTCACCTTGACTGCTGGCGGTGTCGCCTTCTAGGAGAGCCGACCAGTCGGCGGTGTCGCCCTCTAGCGGTGGCGAAACTACCTCCAGGGCAAGCTCATCATCGGTCAGGTCGAAGGCGGGGGCTGTTGCCGAAGCATCAAGGCCGGTGGGGGCAGGAGTTGAGTCAGCCGTCCAGGTCAGGTTGTTGCTCTCAGGGCTGTCTAGTTCACTCTCGGGCAGAGCGGCTGCGTCGATGTCGCTCTCCCAGGCGGCTGGGTTGGCAGTCGAGGCTAGCTCGGTCATGGGCTCCAGCTCTGATGGGGCGGCAGCTGAGGAAAACTCGTTCATATCTAGGCGAGTCTCTTGGTCAGTCGCCCAGCTGGTTTCGTTGGCCGCTGCGATCGCCCCCTCTAGATCAAAATCCCTTTCCCCAGCGATCGCTCCCACCTCTGGGGTCAAACCCTCGCCGGGAGCGGTGGACTGTAGCAGTTGTAGGCGAGCCTCGTAGGCCTGCTCAAGCTCCTGGGTGCGCTGGGTCAACTCATCCTGGTAATGCTCGATCTTTTCAGCGAGCTTTTGCTCATACTCAGCTTCGAGGCTGGCCTCTATCTCGCGTCGCAGGTTGAGTTCTAGCTCGGCGGAGGACGGCTCTAGGGCACTGGGGCCCGTGGCACGTTCTTGGGCGGCTTGCAGCCGTGCCTCGTAGTCTTGCGCCATCTGGGCCAGACGCTGGTCGTACTCGGCCTGAAGGCGAGCTTCTAGCTCAGCCAGGGCAGGGACACCGCTGCCAGCGGCGACCGCCGCCTCTGGCACCAGAGCACCTAAGGGAATCTCGCTTGGGGTTTGGCCCTGGCTAACCTCGCTCTGGTCTTGGTAGTGGGCGATCGCCGCCGCCAGGCGCTGGTCGTAGTCTTGCTGCGCCTGCGCCTGCGCCTCCACCAGCTTTTCTTGCAGGTGCTGCTCGTAGGCCTGCTGAATTTTAGTGGCCGCTTCTTTGAGGCGGGTCTCGTACTGCTTGCGAATGCGCTGTTCGGTGGTGCTGTCGGCGTCTACCGGGGCACCTCCTATCACGCTCTGGCGGGCCCGGTACTCAGACTCTAGCTGGCTGCGCTGCTGTTCCAACCGCGCCTGGTACTGCTCCATTTTTTCGCCCAGCTGAGCTTCGTAGTCCCGCTGCAGCTGCTGGGTGGCGTCGCGCAGCCGCCGCTCGTGCTCGTTCTCCAGGTCTTCCTGGCGCTTTTGGCTCTGCTGCAAGGCCTCGGTCAACTCATTTACCTGGCCCTGGCGCAGGTAGTACCCCACAATAACCGCCAGCAGCAGGCCAATTAAACCAGCAATAATGAGCCCTTGCGTAAGTTGAGGCATGGTGTATCTTCCCCTGTAGAGTTCTAAAGACGAGTTGTAAAGTATTCCCGCCTGAGGGGCAGAAAACCAGCTGCTACCCCGCCTTTGCAGCCACTTTCCAGCCGCTAAATAGTGACGATCAATGATATACGCTGCGTCCCGTTTAGGATCTCAAACTTTGCCTGCTCTGGCCGCGGGCCAGGCGTAGGGCGATCGCTTAGGTCCAAGCTTTGCATGACAGATTATGACCGTCGGGAGAGCCCCTCTGTGGCCCCCTGAAGTCATCCTCTACAATGAAGCTACGGTGTACCGGCACAAAACTGAGTTTGGATCCACCGTACTTGCTCTCCTACGGCTTTGCGTATGACCCATTCTTCCCACCGTCCGCCCGCGGCTACCGATACCTCTGCACCCAATAGTCCAGGAGAGGATGACGCCCTTAAGCTGGCCTGCGCTGTTGCCGCCGCCGCTGATGAGCGCAAGGCGGGCGACATTACGATTTTGCAGGTGGGAGATGTGTCGTATCTGGCCGATTATTTTGTCTTGGCCACTGGCTTTTCGGCGGTGCAGGTGCGGGCGATTACCCGCTCCATCGAAGCCAGTTTAGAGACCGACTACAACCGTCGCCCCCTGCGGGTCGAAGGTCAGGGCGAGGGCAGCTGGATCGTGATGGACTATGGCGAAGTCATTGCCCACATCTTCATGCCTGAAGCCCGAGATTACTACGACCTAGAAGCCTTCTGGGGCCATGCTAACCAAATTCCCTTTCAGTCCTCCAGTCAGCACTTCAGCCCGGCCCAATTTTAACCTTTGGTCCGGTAGAGGCCCTGAAATCGGGGGAGGCTCGTCCTCAGCAGCACAAATTCCCTGCCGGTGATTCCTATTGGTGGGCAATTCGTTTAGGCTATAGCTAGATTTGCGTATTGTCGGTGGCCATGCCTCAACGATGTCCAGTACCGGCTGAGCAGCAGCCCATCAACGAATACCAGGACGTGCGGGAGTCCTGGTTTTATAGCTGGGGCAGTCGCGATCTGACAGACTATCTCAAGCTTCTGGTGATGCTTTGGCTGGTGGGGTGGGTCGTAGCCGGGCCGATGGCCGCCGCCAGCTTCGCCCCCGCCAAACACCCTGCGCCCTTTGCTCTCAGCGGTGCGCTGGGTGCGCTGGGGTTGCCCATGCTGGCGCTGCTTCAGCTCTACGTGGGGTGGGCCCACGTGGGCGGGCGGCTGCGACAAACCACCGTACCCTACGAAGAGTCGGGCTGGTACGACGGCCAGCTGTGGGTAAAGCCCGAAGAGGTATCCAACCGCGATCGCTTAATCGTAGACTACCAGGTGCAGCCCGTTCTCCAGCGCATTCGCCGCACCCTGGGGGTCGTAGCTCTACTGCTTGCCCTGGGGCTAATTGCCTGGCCCTTGGTGTAGCTGCCCTCCCCTTGTACACCACCGCAGAGCATCCCTATATATGACCAGCAGTCGGGTTAATCGGCACCAAACTAAAGAGCTAGAAATCCAGCTGCTGCGGGAGGGTATTGTCGAGTCTACCCACCTGGCCCACGTCGCTGTGTGCGACAACCGGGGGCGCACCCTGTCGGTAGCGGGCAACGGCGAGCTGGGTACTTTTATTCGCTCGGCCCTCAAGCCCTTTCAAGCCCTGGCGGTGACGGCGGCGGGAGCTTTAGAGCGCTACAGCCTCAGCGATCGCGACCTGGCCATCATGTGCAGCTCGCACCAGGGCACCATTGAGCAGGTGCGCCAGACCTTTCACATTCTCTGGCAGGCCGATCTCGACCCCACGGCCCTGCGCTGCCCCATTCCGGCGGGCAAAAAAAGCCCCCTGGAGCACAACTGCTCCGGCAAACACGCCGGTATGCTGGCCGTCTCGCAGCAGCGCAACTGGCCCCTGGAGAGCTACCTCGATCGCAATCACCCGGTGCAAAAGCTCATTCTGGGCCGCATTTCAGAACTGCTGGGCATGCCCTCCGACGAGTTTATCTGCGCCCACGACGACTGCGGTGCCCCCACCTACTTCATGCAGCTCAGCCAGATGGCCACGCTCTTTGCCATGCTGTCGTCGGGCAGCAACCTCGACATGGAGCGCATTGTGCGGGCCATGACCAGCCATCCCGACCTGGTGGGCGGCCCCGACAGCTTTGACACCACCCTGATGCATCTCACCCACGGAGCCCTGGTCAGCAAGTCTGGGGCCGAAGGGGTACAGTGCATTGGCCGAGTGGGCGAAGGGCTGGGCCTCTCGATCAAGGTGATCGACGGGGCCAAGCGGGCAAAATACGCCACCGCTATCTTTACCCTGCGCCAGCTGGGGTGGATTTCGCCCTCTGCCGCCGATACTCTGGCCGAAACCTATATGAAAATTGGCGACTTTAAGCGCCTAGACGTGGTCGGCGATCTGCCCATGATGTACTGACCGACTAACACCGTGCCCTGAACGGATCCAGTCTCCGCCGAAAGTCGTTCTCTGAGCGGGGTCAAAGAGAACGGCGTCGTTATTGAATCGCCCCAAGTGCTTTTGCAATCAGGAGTTCAGGTCGATCGCCCCAAAGAAAACTGCTGCAAAAGAAAAATTAGATTGTTAACCGAGAACATTTAGCGCTATAGTGAATAAGCCGACGCGGGGTAGAGCAGTCTGGTAGCTCGTCGGGCTCATAACCCGAAGGTCCATGGTTCAAATCCATGCCCCGCCACCAAAGCAAAAAAAAATAGGACTTCTAGAAATTTCTAGAGGTCCTATTTTTTTGCCCATGTCGGGTGCTTCCAGCTTGGCCAACGCACTCCCCATGGGCGATAGTGATGTCTGTTCACCCCGTCGAGGCCCGGCACAATGGCTCAGCCCAAGATTATTGTTTTAGACGACGACCCCACCGGCTCTCAAACGGTGCACAGCTGCCTATTGCTGATGCAGTGGGATGTAGACACCCTGCGTCAAGGCTTGCAGGATGCGTCGCCGATTTTCTTTGTGCTGACCAACACCCGCGCCCTCACCGCCGCCGCCGCCGAGCGGGTGACGCGGGAGGTCTGTCAGAACCTCAAACAGGCGATCGCCCTGGTCGGCATCCAAGACTTTCTGGTGGTCAGCCGCTCCGACTCCACCCTGCGGGGCCACTACCCGGTGGAAACCGATGCGATCGCCGACGTTCTCGGCCCCTTCGACGCCCACTTTTTGGTGCCCGCCTTCTTTGAAGGGGGCCGCATCACCCGCGATAGCACCCACTACCTGATGGTAGACGGCACTCCTACCCCCGTTCACGAAACCGAGTTCGCTCAGGACTCGGTGTTTGGCTACAGCACCAGCTATCTGCCCGCCTACGTGGCCGAAAAAACCGCCGGGCAGATCCAGGCCGATGCCGTCGAACGGTTTACCCTGGCCGATATACGAGCGGGTTCCCTAGACCGACTGATGGCGCTGGAGCACAATGTCTGCTGCGCGGTCGATAGCGAAACCCAGGCCGACCTCGACCAGTTCGCCCAAGACCTGCTTGCCGCCGCCGCCCAGGGCAAAAAATTTCTGTTTCGCAGCGCCGCCAGCATTCTTACCGCCCTGGCGGCCCTGCCCCCCCAGCCCATTGACGCTGACCACATGGGCACCTACGTGCGCGACGGCAGGCCGGGGGCGATCGTCGTCGGCTCCCACGTCAAAAAGACCACTCAGCAGCTAGAGCGCCTGCTTCAGGAACCTGGAGTCACCGGCATTGAGGTGGATGTGGCGCAGTTGCGCGATGCAAAAAGTGTAGAGCCTGCGGCATTTCAGCAGCAAGAACCAACTCGGGAGCATCCTTCCCGAAATCGTGGCTCCGAGGCCCATGCCCTATTGCTAGCCAATACTTTAAACCAGGTGACCCAAGCTCACAGTCGAGGCCAGGTGCCCGTGGTCTACACCAGCCGCGATGAACTCAGCTTTGATAGCGTCCAGGCCCGCCTCGACTTTGGCATCGAGGTTTCGTCTCTGCTGATGGACGTGATACAGGGACTGCCCGCCGACATTGGCTTCTTGATCAGCAAAGGCGGCATCACCTCCAACGACACCCTCAGCACCGGGCTCGCACTGAGGACAGCCCGCCTGCTGGGCCAAATTCTCCCCGGCGTGTCCGCCGTGCGCACCCCTGCCGATCATCCCCAGTTTCCCAACCTGCCTGTGGTGCTATTTCCTGGCAATGTGGGCGACGGGGACGCGCTGGCCCTGGCCTACCGACGACTGATGGGCCGCTAGGCAAGAGCAAGGTGGGTGATTCTGCCATTAGAAGCCGCCGCTCCCAGCCCATCCCAGGGATCCAGGCTCTCTCCTCTCCCCGTTTCCCCGCTCTCTCAGCGTCTCGCCTCCTGCCGTTCCTCCCTCAGGTCTTCAATCAGCTGGGCCAGCTGATCGCTGTTGGTGTGGTAGACCTCGTTGCAGAAGTGGCAGATGGCTTCGGCACCGTCGTCCTTTTCGATCATGTCTTGCAGCTCGTCTTCGCCCAGCATTTTGAGGGCGCGCAGCATGCGATCGAAGGAGCAGGGGCAGGCAAACTGCACCATCTGGGTTTCGGGCAAAATTTCTAGGCCCAGATCGCCCACCAGATCGGCAAAAATCTGGGGCAGGGTTTTGTTGGCCCGCAGCAGCGGGGTAAAACCGGTTAGCCCCGCCAGGCGACTTTCAATTAGCTCTACCATTTCTGTGTCTTCGGCGGCGCGGGGCAAAATTTGCAGCAGCAGGCCCCCAGCTGCTTCTACCCCATTTGCCCCCACGAATACACCGAGCACCAGGGCCGAGGGGGTTTGCTCCGAGTTCACCAGGTAGTGGGTGAGGTCATCGCCAATTTCCCCCGACACCAGCTCAACGGTGCTGGAGTAGGGAAAGCCGTAGCCCATGTCGCGCACTACGTAAACGTAGCCCTGGCGGCCTACGGCCCCGCCGACATCTAGCTTGCCCTGGGCGTTGGGGGGCAGCTCCACGGCGGGATTGTCCACATAGCCACGGGCAGTGCCATCCATGCCAGCATCAACTAAAATGCCGCCCAGGGGGCCGTCGCCTCGCACTCGAATGTTAACTCGGCCCTGGGGTTGCTTCATACTGGAGGCCAGCAGCAGCCCCGCCGACAGCGTGCGTCCTAGGGCAGCGGTCGCTACGTAGGAAAGGTTGTGGCGCTGCCGGGCCACCTCGGTGAGTTTGGTGGTGATAACGCCTACCACCCGGATACCGCCATCGGCGGCGGTAGCCCGAATCAGCTGATCTACCATGCGCTGCCCCAGTGTTCCCTTAATATTGCTTAGTAATTATTGTAAGAGGTTTGGGCCGGGCGGGTTTGGGGTGGTTTACCTACCCTGGAAACCGGCCCTAGAGAGGAGCCGTTAGCGATAGCCCTAAGAGAGGCTAGTCTGCACAGCCAAGTCTCCACCAGATTTCTTTTGGCATACTGGGAGGTGTTGTTTGCGGGCCATCACCACCCTATGCTAGGCACATTTCAGCAGAGCCACCTTCGCATTGAAGTCGATGCCCCCCTGGGAAAAATTCAGGCCAGCCTGGTGCAGCCCAGCCAGTTTCGTCAATGGCTGTGGCCCCAGCAGTTTAGCCAGGGGCTTCCCGGCGAACTCTACGGGGGCCTGAGTTTTAATAGCTACCTCGGCCCTGTGGAAATTCATCACGAGATCAACCAGATCACCGACCACAGCCTCTTCATGGTGCTGTCTGGAGGCATTGATGGGTTTCACGAATGGTACTGGGGTGACCAATGGGTGCAGTCGCGCCTGGAGGGGGTATCGGCCCTACCCCTCAACCTTGGGCAAAGTTTGGCCATGACCCGGCTGCGGCAGTTTTTGCAGCAGCCTACTCCTGCCTAGCGGGTGCCGGGGGGAGGTAGGGAGACGCTAGAGGGGCTAGTAGCTGCACCAACTCTTCGAGAAAGAGCCCCTGGGCTTTGATGATGCGTTTCTTAGCCTCTTCTAGGTCAAACCAGGCGGCCTGATCGACCTCGGGAAACTCGCGCAGCAGGCCGGAGTTGGGCGGCCACTCCAGTACGAAGGTGTTGCTGCGGAGATGGGCGGGGTTGAAGTTGCCCTCAAAGGCCCAGGCAAATACCAGCTTGCCTCCGGCCTGGCGCACGGGCTGGAGCGGTCGAAAGTCGCCGACGGGAAACTGGCCGGTTTCTTCAAAAAATTCGCGCTTGGCCGCCTCAAAGGTGTCTTCCCCAGGGTCAATTTCACCCTTGGGAATTGTCCAGGCTTGCCAGCGGCGATTGGCCCAGTAGGGCCCGCCAGAGTGCACTAGCAGCACCTCCAGCTGGCGAGCCTGGGTTCGATACATGAGTAGCCCTGCGCTTTTTTTTGCCATGGCAGCGATCGCGCCACACCCCTGCCTACTTAGTTAGACCTGGGCATGTCATCCTCAAATTGTCAGCAGTTTCAATCTCAACCCAGGAACTCGTTTACTGTCCGATTGTAGCTAGCGGGTCAACTAACACTCAGCCTAGATTTTGTTAAGGTTCCCGAAGTGTCTCACACTGCACCCATCGATCAGCCCTGCGCTGTCTGAGGGTGCCTCTGAATCTAGCCAAAAAGATTCTGGAGAAACCCACCCGCTGCCATTGCCCTGGCCTAGCATACCTATAGCTCAGGCTTAATAAATAAAATAGCTTTAGGTCATCAAAGGCATTTGCCAGCAACCACTATGCCCTATCAATACGACCTTGGCCCCGGCCAAAAGATATATCTTGACAACCCCGGCCCGCTCACGGTCATTACCCTGGCGTGCAGTGGGCCAGGACAGCAGCAGCAGTCCAGCAGCCAGACTCACACGGGTCGGTGGATCGAGGTGCCCCAGGTGGCCAGGGTAGCCAGCGGCGTCCTCCTGCACTGCGTTACCGATCGGGGCAGCTATAGCTGGCAGGTGCAAGGCACCCACATTGGGATGGCACCTGCCGCCGCATGGGCAGCAGCCCAGGGGACGCCCATGCAGCCCGCTGAGACCAGCCCTACTGCCATGGCCCCAATGCAGCCCATGACTCCAATGCAGCCCATGACTCCAATGCAGCCCATGGAACCTATGAGCCCTCTGACCCTGGGCTCCATGGAGATGTCGGCCAACCCGATGACTATGCGCATGGGCAATATGACCCTAGGGTCAGAGGCTGCGATCGCCAGCCCCCAGCAATCTAGCCCTCACAACTTTTGTACCCAGTGTGGGGCAGCGGTGGCGGAGGGCGATCGCTATTGCGGCAGCTGTGGCCACCCACGGCAGTAGCCGTCAGCACCGGCAAAAAAGCGCCCAAAAAAAGGCGAGAGATCGCATCCCTCGCCTTCGCCGAGCAGTTTAGCTGTTGGCAGCCAACCCAGGGTCTAGACCAACCCCTTAGACCACAGTCTTGGGCTGTTCAACCCGAGCGGCTCTTTCGCTGTCATCGGCAAAGAAGGTGGCATAGAACCACCCGGCCAGTAGGGCACCCAAAATAGGTGCTACCCAGAACAGCCACAGTTGGCCAAACAACGGGCCGCCCACAAACAGAGCTGGGCCAGTGCTGCGAGCCGGATTCACTGAGGTATTGGTCACCGGAATGCTAATCAAGTGAATTAGCGTTAGCGCCAGGCCAATCGCCACCGGAGCCAGCCCCACTGGCGCGCGGAAGTCAGTAGCCCCCAGGATGATCATCAAGAAGAAGAAGGTCATGACCACTTCGCAGATGAAGCAGGCCAAAAGGCTAAATCCGCCGGGGGAATGGACTCCAAATCCGTTGGTGGCCAGGGGATTACCTACCGAGGGATCAATGGCGAAACCGGGTTGGCCACTGGCGATGATGTAGATAATGCCAGCCCCCAAGATACCGCCCAATACCTGGGCCACAATATAGGGCAGCAGTTCGCTGCTGGGGAACCGCCCCCCAGCCCAAAGCCCAAAGGATACAGCCGGATTGAGGTGACAGCCCGAAATGTGGCCGATGGCGTAGGCCATAGTCAACACCGTCAAACCAAACGCTAACGACACACCCAAAAAGCCAATGCCTAAGTCAAAGGCACCGCTGCCATCTAAAAACTGACCAGCCAGTACGGCACTGCCGCAGCCACCCAATACGAGCCACAGCGTCCCAAAAAACTCAGCCACACAACGCTTTGTAAGAGGCATTGCTAACCACTCCTACCAATGAGGTTTATCAAGCCGATAGTGTTGTCCGATACAGACTGCCGCTGACAACCTATCTCTCAGTGCAACATTACCCCAAGACTATAAAAGTTTGATAAGCCTGACATAACCAAACCCCTCTTGGCAGCGCCACGCCCATTCCCCTAGGCTGGTAATCTGGGGGAAGCGCGCTGCCCTGGCCCCACGCCCTTCCCGATTGGTGGGATCCTGCCGCCCAGCGCCGTTAAACCCTAGATTCGTTCATTATTAGACTCACCATGGGAATGCAAGTCTGGCCGGGTCGTCCCCATCCCCTGGGTGCCACCTGGGATGGCACAGGTACCAACTTCGCCCTGTTTTCGGAGAATGCTACAGGGGTTGAGCTCTGCCTGTTTGACACAGCCAACCAGGAAACTCGCCTGCCCCTGACGGAGGTTGACAACTATGTTTGGCATGGCTATCTGGTGGGGGTAGGGCCTGGGCAGCGCTACGGCTTTCGGGTACAGGGGCCCCACGCTCCCAAGGCTGGGAAGCGCTTTAACGCCTACAAACTGCTGATCGATCCCTACGCTAAGGCGCTAGACGGCGACGTTCAGTTTTGCCCGGCTATTTTTAGCTACGACCTGGCGGCCACAAACGACCTCGAACACCTCGATTTATCGTTTTCTGAGGTCGATAGCGCCCCGTTCATACCCAAGGCGGTGGTGGTTGACCCCAGCTTTGACTGGGAGGGCGATCGCCCCCTCGATACCCCCTGGCATCGCACCATCATCTACGAAACCCACGTCAAAGGTCTCACCCAGTGCCACCCAGAGGTGCCCGAGCCGCTGCGGGGCACCTACGCCGGGCTGGCCCACCCGGCGGTGATTGACCATCTCAGGACCCTGGGCATTACCGCCGTGGAGCTGCTGCCCGTTCACCATTTTCACGCCTACCCAGGGCACCTAGCCAACACGGGGTTGCGCAACTATTGGGGCTACGACTCGCTCAACTACTTCGCCCCCTACGGCGGCTACAGCAGCGCCGGGCAAACCGGCGGGCAGGTCAACGAGTTCAAGCAGATGGTTAAAGCCCTGCACAGGGCCGGCATTGAGGTGATTTTAGATGTGGTCTACAACCACACGGGCGAAGGCAGCCACCTGGGGCCAACCCTGAGCCTGCGCGGCATCGACAACGCCGCCTACTACCGGCTGGTCGAAGACGCCCCCCGCTACTACATGGACTTCACCGGCTGCGGCAATTCTCTCAACGTGCGCCATCCTCAGATTCTTAAGCTGATTATGGATAGCCTGCGCTACTGGGTGCTGGAGATGCACGTGGATGGCTTTCGCTTTGACCTGGCCTCGGCCCTGGCGCGAGAACTGTACGAGGTAGACAGTCTGGCGGCTTTCTTTGACATTATCCACCAGGATCCGGTGCTCTCCACCATTAAGCTGATTGCCGAACCCTGGGATCTGGGGGAGGGGGGCTATCAGGTGGGCAACTTTCCGCTGCTGTGGTCAGAGTGGAACGGCAAGTACCGGGACTCGATGCGCGATTTCTGGCGTGACCACGACTGTCGCCTGGGCGAGTTTGCCTTTCGCATTACCGGTAGCTCAGATCTGTATCAGGTCAACGGCAAGCGCCCCCACGCCAGCATCAACTTCATTACCTGCCACGATGGCTTTACCCTGCGGGATTTGGTCAGCTACAACGAGAAGCACAATCTGGCCAACCACGAAAACAACCGCGATGGCGAGAGCTACAACCGCTCCTGGAACTGCGGTGCCGAGGGCGAAACCGATGACCCGGCCATTCTCGCCCTGCGGCACAAGCAGCAGCGCAATTTGCTGGCCACGCTGCTGCTGTCCCAGGGAGTGCCGATGCTGCTCGGCGGCGATGAGCTAAACCGCACTCAGCAGGGCAACAACAACACTTACTGCCAAGACAGCGAACTGTCGTGGTTTGACTGGAACCTGACCCAGGCGGGGCGTGAGTTGTTGGCCTTTACCCGTCAGGTGGTGCAGCTCCGGCAAAACCACCCTGCTTTTGCCCGCCGCCACTGGTTTCAGGGGCGCGAAATTCACGGTTCTGGGGTGCACGATATTGGCTGGTACAATCCTGACGGCAGCGAAATTACTACCGATCAGTGGCACGGTGATGCGGCTAAGGCGATCGCCGTATTTCTCAACGGCGAAGAGCTGATGAGTTTTGAGGCCCAGGGGCAACGGCTCGTAGACGACAGCTTTTTGCTGTTCTTCAATGCTCAGCCCGATCCCCAGGATTTTTTCGTTCCTCCCTTGCCGAAAAAAGAGCCGTGGTCACTGGTGTTAAACACCGATTGCCCCACTGGCTTTGTGGACGATCAGCGTCTCTATGGGCCGGGGGATGCGATCGCGGTGGCTGATTTTTCTCTGGTAGCGCTCACCAGCCCCCGCGCCAAAACGGCGGTGGGCTAAGCCATGCTGACCTACGAACGCATCTATGCCATAGTTCGCCAAATTCCTCGGGGCCAAGTTGCTACCTACGGTCAGGTTGCCGAACTGGCTGGGTTAGTCGGCAAACCTCGTCTGGTGGGCTATGCCCTCTACCGAGTCGATATGGCCCACGACGATGTGCCCTGGCAGCGAGTGATCAACGCCAGGGGTGAAGTGTCTGAGTCGCCCCGACGCAACGGTACCGACTACCTTCAGCGCGCCATTCTGGAGGACGAAGGCATTGAATTTAATTCGCGGGGCCGGATTGACCTGGGACGATACAAATGGTGCCCGCCCGATAGCGTAATCGAGCAGGCACTGGCAGCATTTAGAGAAAACTCAGGCTAGGTCAGCAGCCTAGTCAACGGCCACCGCCACTTCCTCGTCTTCGACGTAGACGTCTTCGGGTTCATCTAGGAGCTCACCGGCCTGCTCAGCAGCCTGGCGGCGCATAGCCTCACGGTACTTGGCGGCCATTTCCTCAGCCTTGTCGTAGACCAGATCGGGGTTTTTCACCATATCGCCGGGCTCGGGCTCCAGCTGTTTGGTCGAGAGGGAAATGCGGCCCCGTTCGGCGTCAAGGTCGATAATCATGACCTTGATTTCGTCGTTGACATTGAGCACGCTGTGGGGCGTGTCGATGTGGTCGTGGGAAATCTCGGAGATGTGCAGCAGACCGCTGACGCCGCCGATGTCGATGAAAGCACCGTAGGGCTTGAGACCGCGCACGGCACCCAGCACCACTTCGCCCACCTGCAAGCCATTCATCTTGCGCTCAACCAGGGCGCGGCGATGGCTGAGCACCAGGCGGTTGCGCTCTTCATCGACCTCCAGGAACTTGAGGGGCAGATCTTCGCCCACCAGGTCTTCCTTTGGTTTGCGGGTGCTGATGTGGGAACCGGGGATGAAGCCGCGCAGGCCCTCAATGCGCACCAGGGCACCGCCCCGGTTGGTGGCAAACACTCCAGAGCGCACCGTAGCGTCTTCCTGCTGAAGCTGGCGCACCCGCTCCCAAGCGCGCATGTACTCGATGCGGCGAATGGAGAGGGTCAGCTGACCGTCTTCGTTCTCGTCGGTGAGAATAAAAAACTCGCGGGTTTCGTTGGAGCGCAGCACCTCTTCAGGATGATCAACCCGGTTGATCGACATTTCCTGGATGGGCAGATAGGCGGCGGTTTTAGCACCGATATCAATCAGGGCGCCCCTAGGTTCAAGGCTAAATACGGTACCAGAGACCGTATCGCCTGGGTTGAAGTGATAGTCGTACTTGTCTAAAAGTGCGGCAAAGTCTTCGTGTGTAAACCCGATGTCAGCGTCCTTTACGTCCTGATTGAGCATGCTAATGTTGTCCTATTATTTCTCCGTATTACTGCGGTTTCCGTGTAGACGTACAAAACAATCAACTCAGATATGTGACGGCCCGACCCCCACGCAGCAGCGTGCTGGCGTAGACAGCCCGATAAACCCACAGGATTAAAATTATAGCTGAAGAGGCGGTGCAGTTGATACCCACCAGTGGGATTGATTTTAGGTTCTGCCTCAAACCTGCTGTTGCGCTTCCTTACAGCGATGGGGCAGAAATTACGTAGCTCGATGGCTGCTCGGTTTCGGCACTATCCATGGGCCGATCGCCTCGATCGTCTTGAAGCTGGCTCAGGGTTTCGGCAAAGTCGCGAATGCCCTGAAACTGCCGGTACACTGAGGCAAACCGCACAAAGGCCACCTCGTTGATCGCCTGGAGTTTAGCCAGCACCATCTCTCCAATTTCGGCGCTGGTCACCTCCCGGGTAGCGCGCTGCTGAAGTTCAGCTTCAATGTCATCGACGATCGCCTCCATTGCCAATGAAGACACCGATGTTTTTTCGCAGGCGCGCACTATGCCCCGCAGCACCTTAGATCGCTCAAACAGTTCACGGTCTGCGCTGCGTTTGATCACCGTTACGGGCACATACTCAATGCGCTCATAGGTGGTGAACCGGCGCTCGCACCGCAAGCACTCCCGCCGCCTGCGAATGCTGCGTCCGGCCTCCGCCGATCGCGACTCTAACACTCGATTGTTGAGATGCTGACAAAACGGGCAATGCATAGACACACTCCCAAGGGGAGACAAGATACCAGGCCACAGCCCTGCAAAGGGTTATAACCTGGACAAAAAGAAAGGCAAACCTTCCAATGGTGGAAAAGCTTGCCTCTATATTAGTTAAATTGTGAGAAAACAATCGAGATGAGTCGAAAGTCTCGTCAAATTCGCGTAAACTTCAGGCCATTGTCGGTCAAACGGCCTGCCCCGCTAAGGTTAGTCCTTCGAAATACGGGGGGGTTCGCGAAAGGCGATCGCAAAAAACAGCGTGCCAATAATGCAGGCGAAAATGAAAATGTAAGCGACAGCTTCCATGGTGAAAAAGGCTCCTACTCAACCGGGTTATTTAGGCGGGTTGTCTTTAGTTTACAGGGATTAGAAGTAAAGTGCCCGACGGATGAAGTCTATCCTCAACCGCCGGGCACCTGAACTAGGGAAACTAAACCGTCTCTTCTTTACGGGTGGAGGTATCGCCCACCTTCTGGAAGAAGCCCCACTCTACCTGCTCAGCGGACAGGTCTGGGTCAACCCCAGCAAACACGTCGCGGAACAGGGTGCGGGCCCCGTGCCAGATGTGGCCAAAGAAGAACAGCAGCGCAAACACCGCGTGGCCGTAGGTGAACCAGCCGCGAGTGCTGGTGCGGAAGACCCCATCAGAACCCAGGGTTTCGCGGTCGAACTCGAAGGGCTCGCCCAGCTGCGCCTTACGGGCGTAGCGCTTGACTAGAGCTGGCTCGGTGATAGTCTGACCACCCAGATCGCCGCCGTAGAAAGTAGCGGTGACGCCAGTCTGCTCAAAGCTGTACTTGGACTCAGCCCGACGGAAGGGAATGTCAGCCCGGACGACGCCGTCTTTATCGACCAGCACCACGGGGAAAGTCTCAAAGAAGTTGGGCAGACGGCGCACAAACAGCTCGCGGCCTTCCTTATCTTTGAAGACGGGGTGACCCAGCCAACCCTCGGCAATACCGTCGCCCTGTACCATGGGGCCAACCCGGAATAAGCCCCCCTTAGCCGGGCTGTTGCCGACGTAGTCGTAGAAGGCCAGCTTTTCGGGGATACCGGCGTAGGCTTCATCGAGGGAGTAGCCAGCGTTGACATCGGCCTGCACCCGGCGCTGAATCTCCTGCTTGAAGTAGTCGCCATCCCACTGGTAGCGGGTGGGGCCAAACAGCTCGATGGGGGTAGCGGCACTGCCGTACCACATGGTGCCCGCCACCACAAAGGCCGCAAAGAACACCGCTGCAATACTGCTGGAGAGCACCGTCTCGATATTACCCATACGCAGCGCCTTGTAGAGGCGCTGGGGCGGGCGTACCGTCAGGTGGAACAGTCCGGCAATGATGCCCACAATGCCAGCGGCGATGTGGTGGGCCACAATACCGCCGGGGTTGAAGGGGTTAAAGCCTGCCGAACCCCATTCGGGGGCCACTCCCTGCACGTGGCCCGTGAGGCCGTAGGGGTCAGACACCCACATGCCCGGCCCCCAGAGACCAGTCAGGTGGAAAGCTCCAAACCCGAAGCAAAGCAGCCCCGACAGGAACAGGTGAATACCAAACATTTTGGGCAGATCCAGCGCCGGTTCTCCGGTACGAGGATCGCGGAACAGGTCTAGATCCCAGTAGACCCAGTGCCAGCAGGCGGCCAAGAACAGCAGGCCCGACAGCACAATGTGGGCTGCGGCCACGCCTTCGAAAGACCAAAAGCCGGGATTGACGGCGCTTGCGCCCGTCACGCTCCAACCGCCCCACGATTCGGTGACGCCCAGACGAGCCATGAAGGGCAGCACAAACATGCCCTGCCGCCACATGGGGTTTAGCACGGGGTCGCTGGGGTCGAAGGTGGACAGTTCAAACAGGGCCATCGAGCCAGCCCAGCCCGCCACCAGGGCCGTATGCATTAGGTGTACAGCAATCAGTCGCCCGGGATCGTTAACGACGACCGTGTGTACCCGGTACCAGGGTAGTCCCATTGACTACGCTCCTCCTCTAGGTAAAACAATGTTGTTTTGGGAATTGTCTTAAGCATGCCAGTACTGATTAGCCTATCAGAATCAGGCCCTCAGTAATGCCCCAATTGACCCCGTCATCCCGCCGTTGCCTGAGGGGGCTCCGCCATTGTTGGATGCGAAATCATTTGGTACAGATGAGATGTAACAATGAAATTACTTAACGAAGTGTAACCAGTCCTAATTTTCCTTGCAACCAGCCGGAGGCTTTGCCGGGGGCGATCGCAGGGGGGTAGGGTACCAATACACCTCGACCCAGTGGCCAAAGGCTTGATTCACTGACGCCAACAACGCAGAACGCTAAGGAGATGCCCTGAATGGCTAATGTTAAGTTTGTTAACGAAGGCACCGAGATCAACGTTGCCGACGGGGCTAACCTGCGTTTTAAGGCCCTGGAAAACCGCATCGATATCTATACCTTTAGCGGCAAGCTAATGAACTGCGGCGGTTATGGCCAGTGCGGCACCTGCGTTGTCGATGTGGTGGAGGGGGGGGAGAACCTTTCGCCCCGCACTCAGGTAGAAGAGCGCAAGCTAAAGAAGTGGCCGGAGAGCTGTCGGCTGGCCTGCCAAACTACGGTGCATGGCCCGGTTGCAGTGGTTACAAAGCCCAGCCGCAAGGCCAAGGCATCGGCTAAGGCTTCGAAGAGCGCCTAGCCTTGTTTCTCCAGCTGTGGGAAGGCGGCTGTGCTGGGCGCTGCATTCTCACCGGGTAGAGTGATATTCTGAAGGCGTTGGGTCTTTGGCGCGGTAGGTCCTTGGTGAGTTGAGCTGAAACAGGTTTGACAACGGCAAAGACTGCTGGCAAGAAAGACGCGACGCGACGTTGTTGGGTTGAGAGTAGTAGAGGCAAGCACTGATGGAAGTCAATAAGCTTGGTTTTGTAGCCAGCATTCTCTTTGTTCTGGTACCGACGGTTTTTCTGCTGATTCTGTACATTCAAACCTCCAGCAAGCAAACCGGATCGTAAGATTGCGATCGAGGGCTGTTGGCCGGGTCGCGGTTGCGCCAAGTCACGGGGCAGCGGATCGGGCTGCGGGAATTAGGTGTATTCTTAGGGCGCTGGGTAACCGGCGCTTTTTTTGCGGCCTGTATGGGTCACGGCTGTCTGGCCCGGGGGCGTTGGGGCTGTCGTGGCGTAGCGTTGGAAACCAATGACGTACTGTTTGGGCATATTGGTGAAGGAGGGACTGGTGCTGGCCGCCGACTCCAGGACCAATGCAGGGGTTGACTATATTTCGTCGTACCGCAAGCTGTTTGACTTTTCTAAGCCGGGCGATCGCGTCATTTTGCTCTGCACCTCGGGCAATCTGTCGATTACCCAGGCGGTGGTTCACAAGCTGACCCAGGATATTAAGCGCGATGCCCAGGGCGTCTCGTCCCCGAAGCAGGAGCCCAATCTGCACAGCCTGCCCACTCTCTACGACGTAGCCCGCTATCTGGGAGAGCAGATTCGCGCCCTTCAGGAGGCCGATCGCCCCTGGTTGGCCCAGGACAAAATTGATTTTCAGTGCAGTTTTTTGCTGGGAGGGCAGTTGCAGGGGGAGGCCCCTGAGCTGTTTTTGGTCTACAGCCAGGGCAACTGCATCAAGGCTACCCCCGAGACGCCGTTTTTGCAGATCGGCGAGACCAAATACGGCAAGCCCATCCTCGATCGCACCCTGGGGTTTGACGTGCCCCTCGACGCGGTGGCCAAGTGTGCCCTGCTGTCCATCGATTCGACCATGCGCTCGAACCTATCGGTGGGGCCCCCCATTCATATGGCCATGTACCACACCAACAGCTTTGAGATTCGCCACCGGGCCAGGTTTCAGGCTGGGGATCCCTACTTGATTAAGATGCGTAAGCATTGGGAAGTGGCTCTGCGGGAAGCCTCGATCACTATGCCTGATATTTCCTGGAACCACGCTGACCCCCTCTTGCCCCTGGGGATCCCCGACCCGGGGGACACCTAGCCCGGTTGATTCATCCCTAAGGCAGAGCGGGGCGGCCCATTTCGCTGGAGCGATCTCCGGGAGAGTCTTAGGGAGTAGGCGTCTTAGGGAGTAGGCGTCTTAGGGAGTAACTGGGGGAACGACTGGGGGAATGGCTGTTGGGGAATGGCTGTTGGGGCGGTCTCGTCTCCGGCAATGGCGGCGGGGGTAGTTGGCCAGAGACGCCAGCGCGGCGGCCCCAGTCGGGCGGTTTGCAGGGCGATCGCGCCTATGTACCCCGGCTCTGGCTGCCACTGGTACAGCTGCTCTGGGTGTGCCCCCCCGGCGACCACCTCGATCGGGGCCGGCGTCGAAGTCAGCCGGGGCGGTTCTAAGATCAGCTCCAGCGTTTGAATGGCGTCGGCAATTCCCAGGCCAAGGGCTTTTAGGCAGGCTTCTTTGCCCGTCCAGTAGCGCAAAAACTGGTGATCTGCTGCAGCGGGCGGCAGGGTGAGCACGGTTGCGGCCTCAGCCGGGGTGAGGTAGCGACTACACAGCCTCGACCGCTGCCTGACCGGTCGCAGGGCTTCGATATCCACCCCCAGGGCACTGATAGCATTGGCGGTGCTGATGGCGACCAGCAGCCGCTGCCCGCTGTGGGACAGGTTAAACCGTGGCTGAGGAGCGGTGTGGTCGCCGCTGGGGCTGAGTTCGGGCTTGCCCTTTGGCCCGTAGGTAAAGGTGAGGGCGGCGGGTGCTTGCCCGGTGTAGCGGCTGAGCAGATGGCGCAGGCACCCTCGGCTGAGCAAAAACTGGCGCTGGGCCGCAGGCCGCTGGATGTGCTGGAGCTGCGTCTGTTCGGCTGGCGATAGACAGGCGGTGAGGGCGTCTTTTGCTGTTGCCTCAAGGGTTGCAGTCGAGATCAGCCAGAGGTCAACGACGGGGGGCAGCTGGCCCTGGTAAAACTCAGCCATAGCAGCGGGACAGCGGTGAAAAGCGGCGGCAGCCTAGCGCTATTGTGCAGCAAGCTGGGCACCCTTGGCACAGCCCCCGCTGTCCCTCGCTATGTCGCCGAAGCCGTTTAGTCATGCCCCAGGGGATTCTCCTGCTCCCCGTCTGCCTAGCTCTCGCCCCGCCGGGGCGGTCAAGATCTGCATTGTAGGCGGCGGGTTTGGCGGGTTGTACTGCGCCCTGGCCCTGCACCAGCGGCTCAGACAGTCGCCCCGACCCATCAGTATTACTCTGGTGGAGCCGCGCGATCGCTTCCACTTTACTCCGCTGCTCTACGAACTGCTCACCCAGGAGTTGGCCCCCTGGGAGATTGCGCCCGCCTACCGTGACCTGCTCCAGCACACCAACCTTGACCTGCGCCAAGACTGGGCCGAGCACATTGACCTGGCACAGCAAACCGTCACCCTGCGCCACGGAGAACCCCTCGCCTACGACTACCTGGTGATGGCCCTGGGTAGCCAGATGCGCCCGCCCGCTACCCCCGGCAGCCAGGCCCATACGCTGCCGTTTGTCACGTTGCAGGATGCGGAACGCCTGGAGCGGCGGCTGGCCGACCTGGAGGCTCGGTCTACGGTGCGGGTGGTGGTGGCCGGGGCTGGCCCCAGTGGCGTTGAGCTGGCCTGCAAACTGAGCGATCGCCTTGGCCCTCGGGGCCAGATCACCGTGGTCGATCGTCGGGGCGAAATTCTGCGATCGTACCCCCAGCGCCTTCAGCGGGCGGCGGCGCGAGCCCTGGCGAAGCGAGGGGTGGAGGTCTACCTGGATGCTGCGATCGAGGCTGTCGATGCCGGTGGTCTAACCTTTGGCTACGCTGGGCAGCCCCGCTACTGCTCAGCCGATCTCATACTCTGGACGGTGGGCACGGTGCCGCGATCGTGGCCCGGCAGTGCCCCGCTCCAGCCGACTCCCTTTGGCCAGTGCCCGGTGCGCCCTACCCTCCAGCTACTCGACCACCCCAATGTCTTTGTGCTGGGGGATATGGCCGCCATGCCCGCCCCTGGGCGCAATTCGCAGCGCGATCCGTCCCGGAATCGCGCCCCTACCACAGCCCAGGCCGCCTACCAGGCCGGCCCGGCGGTGGCCTACAACCTGCTGGCGCTGATCGCCAATCGCCCCCTTAGACCCTTTGTTTACAACCATCTGGGCGATATGCTCACCCTGGGCCAGGGTGAAGCCGTGGTCTGTGGGTTTGGGCTGTGTATCACCGGGCGGCTGGGGGGCGTTTCGCGCCGCTGGGCCTACTGGCTGCGGCTGCCGACCCATGCCCACCGCTGGCGAGTGCTCAAGCACTGGCTGGGGTTCAAGGGCTAGTCCCTAATCGAGACAGGGGGCAGACTGAAATAGTTGAGGTTTAAAGCTTTTCCCCCGATAGGTAGCCAGTTAGAAAACTGAATCCTTAGCCTGCCCAGGCAATGGGTGCCGTTGGTGTAATGAATGGGCAAACGGTTATGCCCTCCACCCCTGGTTAGCGCTGGCTCACCTCAACCTGAGGAGAATTCGCCGCGCGAATCCCAGGCGCTAGTGTTCAGTCAAAAAAATAATGACGGGCGGTGTGACTTAGGGTTCACGGTTCACGGTAAGCGGTTTAAGGCGAGCCGTATACCGTTTACCGTAGACCGTCAACCCGTCAACCCGTCACATTTAACTTGACTGACTATTGTAGCTAAGCTCCGATCGCCGGGGTTGCTAGGGCAGCCCAGCCTTATTTTTGGGAGAACAGTCATGATCCTGTGGCGGCGGACGATAGGTGTCGGTTTGGGTTTGGTGGTGGCTAGCAGCCTGGGGACTGTAGCCCAGGCCTACCCGGTTCAAGAAGGGGTGGTCGAAACGCCTCTTCTCACTCAAGGGGATGATTTTCCGGTAGGCGCGCTGGGCGAGCTGTCAGAGGGGCAGAGCACAGCTGACGCTTTGGCAGAGACAATAGAGCCGGTGCCTAGGGCCTCAGCAGCAGTGAGCGATAGCGTAGCTATCGAAGCCCTGGCCGCCGAGATTACTCCAGTGACCCCAGAGGTTCTAGAAAATCTCTCCCAGGAGCAGCTGGAGGCGATCGCATCGATCATTGTGACCGCCGAAACCTCAGCCAGCCCTGACCGCATTGCCAATCTGCCCGCTGAAGTATTGACCCATCTCGACGCCCTGCCGGGTGTTGAGCAGCAGGTAGGGCGCAGGCGCTGGCTGCCCACGGGGCTGGTGCGGCGGCTGCGCCTGCCCCAGCTGATTACCTCGCTAATCAGACAGCCCAAGAACACGGCCCTGTTCATGTTGGGCAACCACATCGTGGTGGTCAATCCGGTGACGGGCGCGGTCTTAGGGGCGGTACTGTCGGCGCTGTAAATAGCCTGGCGCTGCGGGCAGCGCTTTTCCGCAGGGCTGCCCCACTGCTCTGGGGGGGCAGCCCTGGGTTTGTCAGGGGCAGGGGCAGGGGCTACCGCCAGCGTCTGCCCTGCCCCTGGCGATCGCCGCAAGCCGCCAGGGCCAAGTCTTGCCCCTCGGAGGCAGTCGGCTGAGCGATAGGTTTGCCATCGTGTAGACTAAACCATCAACAGTTTAGGCCCCTGGTATGCCTCGCGCCCCCGAGCCGCCTGACCCAGCGTGCTACAAAAAAATTGCTCGTTTTCTCCAGGCTGCCCTCTGCAAAACTCAGCAGCAGCGGATCGATCTGCTCACCGAGGCCGCTAGGGTGTGGTTGCAGGCCACCTCTGCGGAGACCCAAATTGCCAGGTTTACAGCCCTACTGGAGCCACAGACTACGACTCCGGCCCTACTCCAAACCGTCGAGCGCCTCCTCGACAAGCTGTTTACGCCTGTGTTCCGTGGCTCTAGGCCCCACTGGCAGATTCTGCAGCAGGTGCAGAGGTGGGCGATCGCTCTCCCTTCCCCCCCCCTCCCTGAGTCCTCCCCAGCGCGGCAGACCCAAACTGAGCCCTCCGCCCTGCCCTGGGTTGGACTGCTGCTGGTAGATGCCGAAAACCTGCACCCCCCTGAAGCCCTGGAGGCGTTTCTGCAAACCGTGGGTCGTTACCCCATCCGCCACCGGTTGGCCTTTGGCAACTGGCGCAAGCTGGGCCGTCGAGACCAGTCGTTTTACCAGCGGGGGTACCAAATGGTGCATGTACCCTCAGGCAAAAACAGTACCGACATCAAAATGTCCCTGGATGCGTCCTTAATTTCCCTCTGGAATCCGTCGATTCGCGAGGTGTTTATCTGCTCTACCGACTCAGACCTGCTGCACTTGGGCCACACGCTGCTGCATCTTGGGGTCACTCCCTACCGGGTCAGCCGTCGCCACAACCGGTTTGCCGTTGTGAATGTTGCCCAGCAAACTACTCAAATTTTTCATCTCTCCCAGGGGAGTCAGCCCCCGGTTCAACCCCAGGTGCCGACCCCGGAGGGCGAGTCAGCGAACCCGGCGGTGGCGGCTCCTGGGGTGATTAAAGTGCCCTCCCTCGGCCAAATCAAAGAGTGGCTGACGGTTTTGATTGTGCAGGAGCAGCAGGCCAATCCGGGGCAGCCAATCACCATTGGTCGCCTGGGGCATCTGTTTCGCGATCGCAACCACATTTCCGCCAACGATGCGCTGAAGGCCACCTCTGGCTATAGCAGCCTGACGCAGTTTCTGAGCGACAACGATATGTTTGAGCTGTCGCGATCGCCAGACGGTCAGCAAACCGTCGTCACCTTGGCGATCCCAGCGGGGGACAATCCCCCCGCCGTCGAACCCTCAGTCCCGGTGTCTGTACCTCCGCCCGGTGGAGAGGGCACCCTGCCGCCACCCATTACCGATGCCCAGAGCCTTGAGCAGGCCCTGATTGCCCTGCTGTGGGGTTTATCCTCAGGTCAGACAAATACCCAAATCCAGCTGTCGGTGCTGGCCGCCTACTTTGCCCATATTCACCAAGAACCCATGAGCGTCGTGCTAAAGCGCATCGGTGAACCCAAGGGACTGCCCAAATTTTTGCTCAAATGCCGCTCTCTACGGGTACAACAGCAGGGCCAGGACTGGCGTATAGCCCTGGCCTGCGTCAGTTAAAGCAACCCCTAAGTCGCCACCGGCTCTTTGAGTTCAAACTTGAGCTTGGCCCGCTTGAAGGGTTCCGGAATTTCGACCGGATAATTGCCCGTAAAGCAGGCAGAGCAGAAGCTACCGGGCTCCTGGTAGGTCGCTTCCAGCATGCCCTCCCAGCTCAGGTAAGCTAGCGAATCCACATTGATTTGCTTGGCAATTTCATCCAAAGACTTGGTCGCTGCGATCAGCTGATCCTGGGTGTCGGTGTCAATGCCGTAGAAACAGGGGTGGGTGACCGGCGGCGACGAAATCCGCATATGTACCTCGACCGCCCCAGCATCCCGCAGCGCCTGCACGATCTTGCGGCTGGTGGTGCCCCGCACAATGGAGTCATCTACGATCAGCACCCGCTTGCCCTCCAGCACGTCCCGCAGGGGGTTGAGCTTCATGCGAATGCCCACCTCCCGCATCGACTGGGTAGGCTGAATAAAGGTGCGCCCCACGTAGCGATTTTTGATCAGCCCCTCGGCGTAGGGGATTTTAGACTGCTGGGAAAAGCCGATCGCCGCCGGTACCCCCGAGTCGGGCACCGCCATGACTAGATCCACCTCGGCGGGCGATTCTTTGGCCAGCTGGTGGCCCAGACGGCGGCGGTAGCTGTAGAGGCTTTCGCCGTTGACAATGCTGTCGGGTCGCGAGAAGTAGATCATCTCAAACACGCAGAGCTTGCGCTCTGTCGCCCCTGCCCACTGGCGAGAGACCAGCCCCTCGGGGGTAATCCACACCAGCTCACCCGGTTTGATGTCGCGCACGTAGGTGGCCCCGATGATGTCGAGGGCACAGGTTTCTGACGCCAGCACGTAGTGGGCGGGCTGCCCCACCTCAGGAATGTCGTGGCCCAAAACCCCCAGCACCAGGGGGCGAATACCCTGCTGGTCGCGGGCCCCCAGAATGCCGTTGGGGGTGCCAATTACCAGGCTAAAGGCCCCAAAGCAGCGGTTGAAGGCGGTTGCGGCGGCGCTCACCCAGTCGGCCCCATCGTTGACCGCTTCGGCTAGGGCAAAGGCGATCATCTCAGAGTCGGTGGTGGTGATTAAATCATGGTTGCGCTCTAAAAGTTCTTCGCGCAGATCGGCGGCGTTGACCAGGTTGCCGTTGTGGGCCAGAGCCAAATTGCCCAGACGGGTGGGCACCACAGCGGGCTGGGCGTTGCACACGTGGCTGGATCCGGTGGTGGAATAGCGGGTGTGGCCGACGGCAATGTGCCCAATCAGCCCTTTGAGAATCTGGTCGTCAAATACCTGGGATACCAGGCCCATGTGCTTGTAGCAGTGGCTGCCCGAGGCATCAAAGGTGGCAATACCCGCCGACTCTTGACCCCGGTGCTGAAGGGCAAACAGGCCAAAGTAAGCCAGCCGTGCCACCTCTTCGTCGGGGGCATAGAGGCCAAAGATGCCGCAGGCTTCTTCGGGCTTGTCGGGGCGATCGAGCTGGCCGCCCGCGTCAGGCTCACAGGACTCGTCGAGGAAAGATTCAGAAGGGAACGTCATTGGTGGTGCAGGGTGGCTTTAGGAACACAATGGCAAAGGAGCGGAGTCTATCAACGCATCTAGCACGACACATAGAGCAACCGCATTTCGCCGCAATGCGTGCCCAGCTTCATCATAGGGTGGGGATTCTTAAAACTGCATTAGAAACTACCGAACCGTTTCGGTATACTTAATGATTCCTTAACATATCAGCCATCATAACACTCCAGAGCTTTCCCCAGGCGCAGGGGGAAGGCGATTGCCCACGTACCTGAGGAACTTCGGTAAACCCTGGCTCAGTCGTAGACGTTGAGCCAGTTCAGAATGGGAGGGTTCTGGTCTATGGGCCTGGGCCGGTGCGAGCGCAAAGCTGCCGCGCTGGCTTTGATGCTGACGATCGCTGTCTTCCTGTTTAGCTGTCTGCTGCCAGCTGCCGCGCGATCGCCCCAGACCAGGTTTCCGTCAGCGCGACCACCGATTCATCCATTACGGCTTGCCCCGCCTGGGTCGCCACCGTCAGCCGGTTACCGTGGACGCTGCCCAGCCACTGCCAGGCATCGGCCAGCTGATGGCTGAGGTATGCCTCCCACTCGGCTTGGCGATCGCGGCTCACCGAGACCAGAATGCGCGCGCCGCCTTCCCCAAACAGCAGTCTGTCCCACCGTAGGTCGGTTTGGGACGCCGCCAGGGGCAGTTGCACCATGGCTCCCAGCCCGCCACTGATACACGATTCCGCCAGGGCAACGGTCAGCCCCCCCTCGGCGCAGTCGTGGGCCGATCGCACCCAGCCCTGGGCAATGCCGTGGCGGCAGGCGGCCTGGACACGCTTCTCCAGGACCATGGCGATCGCCGGGGGCTGCCCGGCAACCTGACCGTGGATCGCCGCCAGGTACTCTGAACCGCCCAGGGTGACTAGGGGATTGCCCTCTGAAATTGCCGTCCCCGTCTGCTCCACCGGCACGCCCAGCAGGTAGATTAAGTCGCCGTCTTGCTGCCAGCCCTGGCCACAGGTGTAGGTCAGATCGTCGATCAGCCCCACCATGCCGACCACCGGGGTGGGGTAGATGGGCTGGGGGTTGCCCTGACTATCCACCGTTTCGTTGTAGAGCGAGACGTTGCCGCCGGTGACGGGGGTTTCAAACTCGCGGCAGGCGTCGGCCAGCCCCCGGCAGGCGTTGGCCAGCTGCCAGTAGCCGACGGGCTTCTCAGGGCTGCCAAAGTTGAGGTTGTCGGTCACCGCCAGGGGTAGGGCACCGACACAGCTGAGGTTGCGGGCGGCTTCGGCTACGGCGGCTTTAGCGCCTTCGTAGGGGTTGAGGTAGACGTAGCGGGCGTTGCAGTCTACCGTAGCCGCCAGCCCTCGGGTGGTACTGCCCGGTCGATACCCCGGCACCGCTTCCAACGGGCGCAGGCGAATCACAGCGGCGTCGCCCTGGCCGGGGCGCTGGACGGTGTTGTTTTGCACCTGGTGGTCGTACTGGCGATAGACCCAGGCTTTGGAGGCGATCGTGGGTTGCCCTAGCAGCCGGTGGAGAACCCCAGTCCAGGAGGTGTTCCCCGCGTCCGGCAGGGCGATCCCGGCAATGGAACAGGGGGGCAGGCTGGCTTCGCTCCAGGCCCAGGCCTTCTGGGCGTAGTCGGGCGGTTCGGCCAGCAGTTCTCGGTGATAGATCGGCGTATTTTCGGCCAGGGCCAGGGCGGGAATTTCGGCCGCAATATCCCCCTTAAACAAAATCCGCACAATGGAGTCAGCGATGACGCTCCCAGCCACCACGGCGTGGAGGCCCCAGCGCTCAAAGATCTCGATCACCTCGGCTTCGCGGCCCTTGGCAACCACAAACAGCATGCGCTCCTGAGATTCAGACAGCAGGTACTCGTAAGGCACCATGCCCGTTTCCCGCACCGGAATCAGGTCGAGATCGAGCTCAATGCCGACGCCGCCCTTGGCCGCCATCTCGGCGGTGGAGCAGGTGAGGCCCGCTGCCCCCATGTCTTGGGCGGCGACGATCGCCCCCGTCTTAAACGCCTCCAAACAGGCTTCCACCAGGGATTTCTCCAGGAATGGGTCGCCCACCTGCACCGCCGGGCGGTCTTGCTCTGACTCATCGGTCAGCTCGGCACTGGCAAAGCTGGCCCCGCCCATGCCGTCGCGCCCGGTGGTTGAGCCCACGTACACCACCGGGTTGCCGATGCCCGCCGCCCCCGATTTCACAATCTCGTCGGTTTCCATAATGCCGATCGCCATCGCATTCACCAGCGGGTTGCCGTTGTAGGCGGTGTCAAAATACACTTCACCGCCCACGGTGGGCACCCCAAAGCAGTTGCCGTAGTGGGCAATGCCCGACACCACCCCCTGACAGAGGCGGCGGGTGCGGCTGTCGGCCAGGTCGCCAAATCGCAGGGAGTTGAGCACGGCGATGGGCCGCGCCCCCATGGTAAAAATGTCGCGCAGAATGCCGCCCACCCCGGTGGCCGCCCCCTGGAACGGCTCCACGGCGGACGGATGGTTGTGGGACTCGATTTTGAAGGCCACCCGCAGCCCGTCGCCGGCATCGATCACGCCAGCATTTTCCCCTGGCCCCACCAGCACCCGTGGCCCCTCGGTGGGGAACTGCTTCAGCAAGGGGCGCGAGTTTTTATAGCAGCAGTGCTCTGACCACATCACCCCAAACATGCCCAGCTCAGCGCGGTTGGGGTGGCGGCCCAGGCGATGGACGATGTCGTCGTACTCCTCGGGCCTAATGCCTTCGGCGGCGATCTCTGCGGGGCTAAACGGGGCAGTAGAAAAGGCTGTCATGGGGTTGGAGGGAAGTTGCCTCACCGATCTTAGCCCTAAGTTGTCGTTTGGCGCGGGGAAAGGGAGTAGCGAGGTTTGGGGAGAGGGAGCTAGGGGAGCTGACGCGATCGCCCCAGGAGAAACTCCCGCACGGCAGCGTCTTCTGAGAGCCCGATGGCGCGCTGGTAGGCGGTTTTGGCGGCGGTGCCTTGGTTGAGGCTGTGCAGCAGGTGGGCTTTTAATGCCCAGTAGGGCTGGTAGTTTTTGACCGCGTCGGGGGGAATGGTCTCTAGGGCTTGCAGGCTGGCGGCGAAACCCTGGGCGGCGGCGATCGCCGCCGCCTGGCTCACCCTGGCCCCCAGGGTGGGCGCGACCTGGAGCAAGCCCTCGTAGAGCAGCACGATCGCCTCCCAGTCGGGGGCCTGTCCGCGCGATCGCTGCATGTGGGCCGACTGAATGGCGGCCTCTAGCTGAAAGCGGCCGATGTGCTGGGCCGCCGCGGCTTGCCTCAGATACTGTTCGGCCTCGTGCACCATGCCCTGCGACCACAGCTCAGTATCTTGCTCCGACAGGGGCACGTAGGCCCCCGCCGTGGTGCGACGGGCCTCGGCCCGGGCTTCGCAAAACAGCATCAGGGCCAGCAGCCCCTTGGCCTCGGGCTCCTCGGGCATGAGGTCTACGCAGAGGCGGGCCAGCCAGAGCGCCTCCGCCGTGAACCCCCGGTGGCGGGCATCACCGCCAGCGACGGCGTCCCAGCCCAGGGTGTAGACCGCGTAGATTGCCTCCAGCACAGCCTGGAGCCGCGCGGGCAACTCCGCTGCCTCAGGAATTTCAAAGGCAATGCCCGCGTCGCGAATTTTGGCTTTAGCCCGCACCAGGCGCTGCCCCATGGTGGTGGGCGACACCAAAAAGGCCGAGCCAATCTGGTGGGCATTGAGCCCCAGAATAGTTTGCAGCATCAGCGGCGTGTGCACGCTGGCATCGATGGCGGGGTGGGCGCAGACGAACAGCAGTTTTAGCCGCTCGTCGGGGAACGTCAGCTCCTCTGGGGCGGCACTGGCGGTGGTGCAATCGTCTGTCTCTAGCCAATGCACCACCTTGTCCCGGGTCTTGGCGCGCCGCGCGGCATCGATCAGCTTGCGCCTGGCCGCCAGCAGCAGCCAGGCCTCAGGGTTAGGCGGCATGCCCTGCTCGGGCCAGGTTCGCAGGGCGGCGACAAAGGCATCGCCGAGGGCATCTTCCGCCGCCATCACATCGCGCGATCGGCTGACCAGGTAGGCCAGCAGGCGACCGTAGGCGGTGCGGGCGGCGATTTCTACCCCTCGGCGAGCGGTGGTCATGGGGTTAGGCCATGGCCGGGGCGGGCAGTACGGGCCGCACTTCTACCGCGCCATAGCTGGCCGCCGGGCAGCGGGCCGCCCAGTCCAGGGCCGCATCCAGGTCGGGCACGTCGATCAAAATGAAGCCGCCCAGCTGCTCTTTGGTGTCGGCGTAGGGGCCGTCTTGCACCTGGCGCTGCCCCTGCTTGAGTCGCACGGTAGTACCCGTGTGGCCCGGCTGGAGAATGCCGCCGCTGGTGTCCAGACCCGCCTGCTTCAGGGCTCCGGCGTAGGCCTGGTAGGCCCCCCAGTAGGGCTCAGCCTGGGCTGCGTCGGTGCGGTTACCAAAGGCCTGCTCGGTTTCGTAAATTAAAATGGCGTACTGCATTGGAAGACTCCGTAGTTAGGGAATAGTTAGAAGGCGTTGAGCGACCTTCTATAACTACAACGGCTGGGGGAGAGCCATTTCGACAGCGATCGCAAACTTTTTTCGCTAACTTTCCCTCGCCGGGGCAATCGCTGCTGCATCGGCGGCTTCAAACTATAGCTTTAGCCAGTCTGGTTGAGACATTGCCCAGACGAACGTGCAAACGTTTGCACACTCTAAAGATGCTTGGATATCCTAACCAACGCGACCGTCGAATCATGATGGGCTCAAGCGTACTTAGCCAAAAACCTGTTCAGGTCGGTAAAGGTGCCCGCTCGGGTCAGAATGGGTTCCTCATAGCCCTTCATCTCGACGGTTAGGCGTTTGAAGCAGGGGTCATCAGCTCCGGCTTTTTCTAAATACTTGTAGGTGGTTTCGCCGATGGCAATGTCGAGCCCCAGCGGTTTAGTGGCTGACTCAAGGCGAAAGGCCGAATTGACGGTATCGCCCAGCGCGGTATAGTCGGGGCGATCGCCGCTGCCGGTGTTGCCGACCATGGCGTAGCCGGTGTTGATACCGGCCCCAATGCGCAGCGGGAACGGCAGCGGAAACTGCTCGTGGAGCTGGCTGGTCATTTCGGCCAGGGTGCTGACGGCCTGTAAAATCTTGACGATGCTGGCCTGGTCGGCCCCCTCAGGGCCGTGAACCCACACCGTCATCACGGCATCGCCAATGTACTTATCGACCCAGCTGCCGTACTGGCCAATGATTTCTCCGGCGCGGCGAAACCAGGTGCCGATAGCCTCGGAGAGAATCTTTTCATCAATTTGACGGGTGAGAATGGTGAAGTCGCGAATATCGACCACCATGACCGAAATCAGCTGCCGCACGTGGAGCATGGCCGTAGCGGTGGCCTCCGGACTGCGGTCTCCGCTAGGGGATTCATCCCTCGCCACAGCCGCATCCTGGGGTGAGAAAAATCGCAGCTCGGTCTGGCCAAAGGTGAGCAGGTCACCGTCCTGGAGAATCACCGGCACGCTGACCCGCCGCCCGTTGACAAAAGTGCCGTTGCGGCTGCCCAGGTCGATCAGGTAAAACCTGCCGCTTTCGGCCCCCTGGAGCATGGCGTGGTTGCGCGAGATCCAGCGGTCGGGCAGCACAAAGTTGTTGTCGTCGCCGCGCCCTACCGTCCAATAGTTGCCGCCCACCAAAGACAGCTGGCGATCGCCGGAGCCGGTTTTAAGCGCAAGGTAGGGGCCAGAAGAAGAAATCACGACGGTAAATTAAGGGCATAGGCGGAGAGCAAGCGAGTGCGATCGCTCTCGCATCAAGGTTTGATTCAAGCTTTGACTGCGGTAGATACCCCAACATTATCCTTAAGCTGCCCCCATTATGCCAGAGATGCCGACCTCAGTACGCTACCTAGGCCAGGGCTGCCGTCAAGAAAAACAGACCATCGACAATTAGGGTACTAAAGACCGCCCCCCCAAAGGCCCACCAGGCCAGCTGGCGGGAGGTGCTGAGGGCGATCGCCGTCGCCACCAGCAAAAACAACACCAAAATCACTGCCCTACAGGCCGCCACATCAGTCTGTAGAGTAGCGCTGGCCGCCCGCAGCACCAGCGGAGCCGCATCCGGGCTGGTGAGCATTAGCTGACGCCAAACGGGGAACAGCTCCATCCAGTTGATGTAGAGGTCTGTAACCGCCGTTCCCAGTAAAGAACCTAGAAAAAAATAGCTGCCTACCCGGCCCCAGCCCTGGTGTAGACACACCAGGGCAATGGGTAATCCCAGGGCTTCAATCGGCAGATGAACCACCGGATCCCAGCGAAACCAGCCCCAATACAGCGAGCCCGTGAGCCAGATCCATCCGAAGCCAACGATCAAGTCGCCCCAAAGGCTCCACCGGGGGTGCTTCATCAGTAAGGCCCCCAGACCTAGCCAAAGGGGCGTCATGGCCAGGCTGACCCAGGGAAAGTAGCGCACCAAAGGAGCCTGCACAAACACCGGCAGAATGACCAAGCCCAGCGCTGCCCCAAAGACTTGAAGCTGAAGACCAGACCGCGCCGCCCAGCCCCGCAGTAGGGCTAGCCACGGCAGCATTTCGCTAACTGGAGCAGAACTGTAGGAAAGGCTCAAGGTAATTCTGAGTATTTAGTTAATCATTGTTAACATAACATGCCCCGGAGGGGGATGGGTAAGTCGAAGGACGGGGATGGCAGGATTAAGGTTGTCTTTAGGTTCACATCTCCAGGCGGTGGGTTAAGCCTTCACAAAGAAGGTTGCTCCTCCAGGGCGCTGGGATGACCTCTTCCTAAAATGTTGAGGGGAGGAAAACAGTATCTGTTTTAGTAAGTCACTGCCTTGGCAAGTCACTGTTTTGGTCAGTGCTGCCGGAGGGCGGAGCAATCTTCCTTAACTCAGTGTAATTATTTTAAGTCTCTCAGAAATCGCCCTAGGGTAGGGCCACAGCGATTGCCTTTCTCTATACGGTTGACAATCGTTCAGGTTAGAGGCAATTTGGCTTCGCGGCTTGGCAAGTCCAATGGTGGGCTACAGCCGACCACCCTATGTCCCATAAATTATGGTTGAGTTCTATGAATGGTCTGGTCTTTAGTCTGGTGGCAACGGTAGCCCAGATCGGCGATCCCGTGCCTGCGCCAGTTATGGATGATATGAATTTGTTTCAGGCGGTGGTGATCGGCATCGTGCAGGGGTTTACCGAGTTTTTGCCCATTAGCAGCACCGCCCACGTCAAGATGATCCCGGTGGTGCTGGGCTGGGGCGACCCAGGGGTAGCGTTTACCGCAGTTATTCAGCTGGGCAGCATTGCCGCTATTCTCTGGTACTTCTGGGACGATCTGCGCCAGGTCACCGTAGACATGGTTAAGGCCACCCTGGCGCAGCAGTACAACACCTCCGAGTTTCGCCTTGGCTTCGGCATTTTGCTCGGCACCGTGCCGATTGTGGTGGGCGGTCTGTTGATCAAGATCTTCATTCCCGATTTTGACAATTCACCGCTGCGCAGCAGTGCCACCATTGCAACGGTATCGATTGTGATGGCGCTGCTGCTGGCGCTGGCAGAACTCCTGGGCAACCACAAACGCACCTTTGAAACCCTGGATCTCCGCGATGGTCTGACGATGGGGTTAGCTCAGGCTCTAGCCCTGATTCCGGGGGTATCGCGCTCGGGCTCAACGCTGACGGCGGGCCTGTTTATGGGGCTGGAGCGATCGACCGCCGCCCGATTTTCATTTTTGCTGGGGGTGCCGGCCATTACCCTGGCCGGGCTGGTGGAGCTGCAGGGCCTGCTCGACGGTGGCCTGGGGGCGATCGGCTTTGTCCCGCTGGTCGGTGGGCTGCTGGCCGCCGTGGGCTCGTCCTACCTGGCAATTTTCTGGCTGATTCGTTTTCTCAAACAGCACAGCACCTGGCTTTTTGTGTGGTATCGCCTGGCCTTTGGGGCGGCGATTCTCATGGCTCTGGCCACCGGAAGAATGCAAAACATCTAATATAGGAGGGCACTTTTGCTTTTTTAAGGCCTGATTCAGCTATGGCTGCCCCGGCTGTCCGCCCTGCCCGCATTACCCGCGTGCTGTCCGACTCGATCGCTGAAGAGGTTGGCTTTGAGCCGGGCGATGCCCTGGTGGCCATCAACGGCCAGAAGCCGCGAGATTTAATTGACTATCGCTTTCTCTGCGCCGATGAAGATCTGACCCTGGAGGTGCTCGACGGCCGGGGCAAAACCCACCGCATTGCCATTGAAAAAGACATTGACGACGATCTGGGGCTGGAGTTTGAAACCGCTCTGTTTGACGGCCTGATGCAGTGCAACAACGCCTGCCCCTTTTGCTTTATCGATCAGCAGCCCCCCGGCAGGCGCGGTACGCTCTACCTCAAGGACGACGACTATCGCCTCAGTTTTCTCTACGGCAGCTATCTCACCCTGACCAACCTGCTGCCCCAGGAGTGGGAGCGCATTGCCCGCATGCGGCTATCGCCCCTGTACGTTTCGGTGCACGCAACGGAGCCAGAGGTGCGATCGCGCCTGCTCAAAAACCCTCGGGCCGGGCAGATTCTCGATCAGCTGGCCTGGTTTCAGGCAGAGCGGCTGCAAATTCACGCCCAGGTGGTGGTTTGCCCCGGCATTAACGACGGCGATCGCCTCGCCACCACCCTGCGCGATCTAGCCCGATTCCACGGGGGCGAGGTGCCAGCGGTGGCCTCAGCGGCGGTGGTGCCGGTGGGGCTGACCCGGTTTCGCCCCGCCGATGACGAGCTCACCCCGGTAACCCAGGCCCAGGCCCAGGCGGTAATCGCCCAGGTGCAGGCGTTTCAGGCGGAGTGTCGCCAGCGGTTTGGCACCAGTTTTGTCTGGCTGGCCGACGAGTGGTTTCTGATTGCCCAGCAGGCGGTGCCCGCCGAGAGTCATTACGAAGACTATCCCCAGTTGGGCAACGGCGTCGGATCAATTCGGCAGTTTCTCAAGCAGTTTGAGCAGTCGGCGGATGAGTATCTGCCCCAGACTGTGAGCCCGCCTCGGGTTCTGACCTGGGTGGTGGGCAGCGCGGTGGAGCACGCCTTTCGGCCCATTGTCGAGCGCCTCAACCGGGTCGAGGGCTTGACGGTACGTCTAGCTGCCCTGGCCAGCGACTACTGGGGCCGAGAGATGACGGTGACAGGCCTGCTGACCGGTCACGATCTGCTGCTGGGACTGCGCGATCGCCCCCTGGGGGACGCCCTGCTGCTGCCCACCGTTATGCTTAAGCCCAGCGACTCGGGCGACCCCAGCGACACCCTGTTTTTAGACGACCTGAGCGTTGCCGAAATCAGCCAGCGCCTCAGCTGCCCAACGATTCCCGTAGACGATACCGATACCCTTGTGCAGGCCTGCTGCGGCGATCTGCCTGGGCCAAGCTTTGGCGGTTTACAGCCCGCCGCTGGCTACTGGGCTCCGTCGTGATTGTACTAAACCGTTTAGTTTGCTAGAGTGATGGGTGAAAATTTTGCGCTGGCTGCTTCCCCCTGGGGAGACAAATTTTCCCTCTCTAGGGGTATAGATCCCTGTTTGTCGGGCCAAACTTAGGCCACATGCCGATATGCTAAAAAACTGTGGCAGAAAATTTTCGTTTTCCCCGTTGGTGACTCAATTTCGCTGCTAATAGCCCATGGTGCCTATGCTTTATTCCTACTGTCGCTGCCTGATACCGCTAAGCCTGGGCATTACCCTATCGAGCTGGTCTATGGCCGGGTTGGCTGTCACCGAATCCAATGGCTCAGCCGACCGCAATTCTGAAGTCACCCTAGCCCAGGCCGAGTCTGAACCCTTAGCGCCGCCGACACCGGCCCTCCCTCGGGAGCGTGAGCCCGCCGCCGGAGCGGTTGGGCCCAGGCTGGAGCCCGGCGAAGAGGCTGTGCCCCTGGGCATTGAGGGGGCCACAACTGGGTCTCCCGGTTCCCGGCTGGGGCCAGTGCTACCCCAGTCCGATCGCCCTACCAGTCAGGGGTTTGAGACGCCACCCGACTACCTCAACCCAACACTCAACCCGCTGCTGGTGCCAACTCGGCCAGACGAAGTAGAAATTTTGGGCACCCAGCCGCTGTCGTTAGAGACGGCTCTGGATCTGGCCTACCGCAACAGTGAGTCCCTGCGCATTGCCCTGCTTCAGCTCGAGCGCAGCCAGGCGGGGCTGCGGGCCCAGCGCTCTACCCTGCTGCCCACGGTAGATCTGAGCGGCGGCCTGCAAACCAGCAATCAGTCTTCGTCGGGCCTGGGCGGCGATGCCACTACCACCAGCCTCAGCAGCACCCTCAGAACTGACTACGATTTGGGCCTCTCAGGGGAGCGATCGGCCCGTATTCGCGCCGCAGAACGCCAGGTGCGTGTCTCCGAACTCCAGGTTGAGCAAACCCGGGAAGATTTGCGGCTCAACACCACCACCGACTACTACGCGGTACAGGAGGCGATCGAGCAAATCCGCATCAATCAGGCTTTTTTAGAGGCCGCTGAGCGCAACCTCCGCGATACGCAACTGCGTGAAGAAGTTGGGGTGGGCACCCGGTTTGACGTGCTGCAAGCTGAGGTGCAGGTGGCCAACGCGCGCCAGACCCTGACTCAGGCCATTAGCCAGCGGCAAATTGCCCAGCGCCAGCTGGCCCGTCGCCTCAATATTCAGCCCTCCATCGACCTCACCACCCTGGCGGTCAACATTGCCGGGGCCTGGCCGCTTTCCCTGGAGGAAAGCATTGTGCTGGCGTTTCAAAACCGGGCCGAACTGGAGCAGTTTCTGGTAGAGCGGGAGTTTAACGACGCCCAGCGCCAGGCCAGTCTGGCGGCGATTCGGCCCAGTGTGGGGGTGTTTGCCCAGTACGGGGTTCAGAGCTTGCTGCGATCGTCGGCAGGGGCGCCATCGAGCATTGATGACGGCTTTTCTGTGGGGGCACAGCTCAACTGGCGGCTGTTCGACGGCGGTGCCGCCCGCGCCCTGGCCGACCAGAGTGCCATCGATATTCAAACCGACGAGTCGGAGTTTGAGAGCACCCGCAACGACGTGCGCGTGCAGGTGGAGGAAGCCTACTACACTCTGGTGGCCAACCAGTCCAATATCGATACCGCATCGGTGGCGCTCAACCAGGCTGAAGAGGCTTTGGAACTGGCCAACCTGCGGTTTAATGCCGGGGTCGGTACCCAGCTGGAGGTAATCAACGCCATTCGCGATCTGACCGAAGCCCAGGGCAATCTGGTGACCGCTGTGCTCGACTACAACCGCGCTCTGGCTCGCCTGGAGCGTTCAGTCAGCAGTCTGGAAAGCCCTGCCCTGGATGGCTCGGTAGATGAGTAATTAAACACGCTAAGCCAGTAGGGCGTTGGGGTCTATGGTGGGTCTCTGCATAACCTTTGAGCATTATCGCGCTCTAACTCAGGCAGCAGTCACCAGCTACCCAAGCGAGTGCTGCGGGCTACTGGTGGGGCGACGGGGGCCGGTTGAAGCCGTCGGTGCGGCAGCAGGCGATCGCGCCGTGGTGGAGGTGGTGGCCTTAAAAAACGCCTGGGAGCCCGCGCTGCTGAGCTACACCGACGGTCTGCAGGAGGGGACTGTGGCCCACAGCGTGGGCGATCGCTACTACATCGACCCAGCCGATCTGCTGGTAGTGCAGCGGCAGGCTCGGGAGCGGGATCTGGAAATCATCGGCATCTACCACTCGCACCCTGACCACCCGGCGGTGCCTTCGGAATGCGATCGCGCCCTGGCCTGGCCCGTCTACTCCTATATCATTCTCTCTGTGGTCGCAGGCCACGTCGTCGAGCTTAAAAGCTGGCGGCTCGACGACCAGCACCAGTTCCAGAACGAGCCTGTGAAAATGATTGGATCATCTGCCAACAAAGCCCCATTCTTGTCCTAAGCTGAAATGATGTGAAAAACGGTCATGCCCCAGGCCGTTTTTTGTTTTTACCGCCACAGTTTCTCTGCCGAGGCCATGCTCAACCCAAACCTGGACGACATTCAGCTCAATAAAGAGGAGTACGAGCGCTACTCCCGCCACATCATTCTGCCGGAGGTGGGCCTCGACGGGCAGAAAAAGCTCAAGGCCGCCAGCGTGCTCTGTGTGGGTACCGGAGGCCTGGGTTCGCCGCTGCTGCTGTATCTGGCCGCCGCAGGCATTGGCCGCATCGGCATCGTCGATTTTGACGTGGTCGATCAGTCCAACCTGCACCGCCAAGTCATCCACAGCGAGTCTTGGGTGGGCAAACCCAAAATTGAGTCCGCCAAGAGCCGCATTCTCGAGATCAACCCCCACTGTCAGGTAGACCTTTACGAAACCCGCCTCAGCGCCGAGAACGCCCTGGGCATCTTTGAGCCCTACGATGTAGTGGTCGACGGCACCGACAACTTCCCCACCCGCTACCTGGTCAACGACGCCTGCGTACTGCTGGGCAAGCCCAACGTCTACGGCTCGATCTTTCGCTTTGAGGGCCAGGCTACGGTGTTCAACTACCAGGATGGCCCCAACTACCGCGACCTCTACCCCGAGCCGCCCCCGCCGGGGCTGGTGCCCTCCTGCGCCGAGGGCGGCGTGCTGGGGGTGCTGCCGGGCATCATCGGCGTGATCCAGGCCAACGAAACCATTAAGGTGATCCTGGGCACGGGCAAGACCCTCAGCGGTCGCCTGCTGCTCTACAACGCCCTGGATATGACCTTCCGAGAGCTGAAGCTGCGCCCCAACCCGGTGCGCCCTGTGATCGAAAAACTGATCGACTACGACGAGTTTTGCGGCATTCCCCAGGCGCGTATGGAGGCAGAGAAAGAGTTGGCTGAAATCACCGAAATGACTGTGTCCGAGCTGAAGCAGGTGCTGGATAGCGGCGATGACAATGTGCTGCTGCTCGACGTGCGCAACCCCAACGAGTACGAGATCGCCCGCATCCCCGGCTCTGTGCTGGTGCCCCTGCCCGACATCGAAAATGGCGACGGCGTTGACAAAGTGAAGTCGCTGCTCAATGGCCATCGGCTGATTGTGCACTGCAAAATGGGCGGGCGATCGGCCAAGGCCCTGGGCATTCTCAAGCAGCACGGCATTGAGGGCACCAATGTCAAAGGCGGCATTACCGCCTGGAGCAAAGAGGTGGATGCTTCGGTACCCGAGTATTAGGAAGGAATAAATTTTGAGTTCTCAGTTTTGAGTTTTGAGTTCAATGGCAACTTAAAACTCAAAGAACCTATGTGAGTCGCCGATCGCTACAGTTGCTATCATCGAGCACGGGTTCCTAGGAGGTAGTGCCGATGAAATGGTGTTGTCGCGGTTTTGGTGGGGTGTTGATCGCCTTAGCCCTGGCCAGTCCGGCCTGGGCTATCCCTGGGCAGACTGTGACCCTGACTGAGACCTGGATTCGCAACAACCCCACCCTGCGGCCTTCCCCCAGAGAACGCCTGACGATTAACCGCCTGGTCGCCCCAGGTCAGCGGTTTACCTTTCAGGCCTCGGTATTTCCGGTTAGCGGGGTTAGCCCCGATGAAAACCGCCGTCAGATCCGCACCGAGCGCTTCAGCATCGTTGACCACGCCAACCCAATTACGGGCGATCGCCTCGATGAATCGCTGCGGGCGATCTACGGCCAGGAAATTTTTAACGACTACCGCCAGGCAACGGTGCTGACGCGCTACCCGGCCCGAGGCGCTAGGCCAGCCCCTGGGCAAAATGTGGTGCTGCGGGGGGAGGTGCGTCAGGGCGATCGCTTTGCCTACTGGCAGGAGATTGCCTACGATCGCGCCGGTACCGCCTACCTGGGCCGCATGGCGGTGTTTCTCAAGGACGACCTGCCCGCGCTGGAGGCCCAGCTAGAGCCCTAGACGCAGGTAGCCTAGCGGTGCAGCCAGGGGGTCGCCAGGGGAAGGAGGGCGATCGCCAGCCACAGAATCTGTCCGGGCTCAACTCGGGGGCGGCTGTCCACTTCGCCCGGTTCAATCAGGGCGTTGACCCGCTGTTCTAGGCGACTTAGCGACATCGCTTCGTTGAAGCCGACGCAGGCATCCAGGGCCGTCATCGGCTGGGCCAGGGTCATCTGTCGGGCGAGCTTGACCAGTAGCTCAGCCAGCAGCAGCGGGTCGCTGGTTTGGGCGGCCCGCTGGTCGGCCCGCAGCTCGCGCAGCAGCAGCAGCTCTTCCCACAGCGCGGTGGTATTGGGCAGCCATCCGCCCAACCGACGCAGCACCCCCAGCCAGAAAAACCAGAAGGGATCGCGGCAGTCGGCATGGGCCTGCTCGTGGGCGATGGTGGCTTGCTGTTCGGTGGGGGTGAGCTGCTGTAGCCAGCCCTGGCTAACCACCAGGGCCGATCGCCCCAGACCAATCTGCGCGATTATGGGCAGCTCCATGGGCAGACAGCGTCCCTGACCGCCCTGGGGTAAGGGCACCAGCGGGTATTGCCGCAGCCACCACGCCATGCCTGCCGCCCGCCCCAGGGAATAGGCCAAAACCCCGCTGGCTATGGTCAGCACCCCCAGGCTTACCCAGCAGCCCACCGGGCTGACCGATCGCCCCATCATGGTGCCGTGGTGGCCCATGGCGATCACGACTCCAGCCGCCAGCAGCACCATCAGTGGCGGCAGACAAAAGGCACTGAGGGCAGTCTGCCAGCGGGTCTGCCACGACCCAGCGGTGGGCTGCCACCGCCACCGCCACAGCACCGCTACCCCAACCATGAGCGCTAAGAGACTGATGTGCATTAGTCTTCCTCCCCGGGGTTGCGGGTCTGGCGCAGGGCGCGCAGGCGGGCGGCGATCGCATCGAGCTTGTCTAACTCGGCCCGATCGAGGCTGTCGGCAAAGGCCGCCACAATGTCGGGGCTGCCCACCGCCAAAAAGCTCTGGAGCTGCTGGTGCGCCGTCAGCGCCTGGGCTTCCTGCTGCGAGACGGTGGGCTGCCAGCGGTAGAGGCGACGGGTTCGCGCCTGGGAAATGGTTTCGCGCCGCAGCCAGCCCTTTTTGGCCAGCCGCTGCAGCACCGTTGTCACCGAAGCCTGGGTGAGGTCGCGATCGGGGTCAGCCAAAATGTGGTCGTGAATGTCTTTGACCGTAGCGCCGCCCTTAGCCCAGACGATGGCGAGAATTTCGGCCTCAAGGGGGCCGAGGGAGAGCTGGGGTCGATGGCGGGGTAGGGGGGACATGGGGGTAGGGGTAGGGGAGTGGGGGGGTAGGGGAGATGGGGGAGTGATGGAGTAGAGGGTGGGGAGTGCGGCTTCAGACCCATTGCTCTATACCTTACACCCCATACCCCATCACCCCATCACCCCATACCCCATCACCCCATACCCCATCACCCCCACCCTCCCCGTTACATCCCGCAACAGTTGACAGGCTGTCTTTTGATTTCCACAACCGTGGCCCAGACAATGCCTCAAAAGAGGATGTTTTGAAGAACGCTCATGAAAAAGATTGTCTTAGGCTTGGTGGCGGCGGTGGCTGTCCTTTCCCTGTGGGTGGCTCCAGCGGCGCTGGCGGCAGATTTGGGCCATGGGGCTCAGATCTTTGGCAACAACTGTGCGGCCTGCCACATTGGCGGCGGCAATGTGGTGAACGGGGCAAAAACCCTCAAGCAGGCTGACCTCGACCAGTACGATATGGCTTCGATCGACGCCATTGTCACCCAGGTGACCAACGGCAAGAATGCTATGCCCGCCTTTAGGGGACGGCTCAGCGATGAAGATATCGCCGATGTCGCCGCCTACGTGCTCAGCCAGGCCGAACAGGGCTGGTAAGGCACCGTTCGTTTCTCCAGTTCCCTACGCCCCTTTCGCAGTCTGTGAAGGGGGTTTTGTTGTCTATCGGTGGCTATATGGGGTTAACTCGATGGATTGCGGCAGCGCTAGGGCTGCTGCTGTGGCTGAGCTGGGCCGCTGTTGCCCAGGCGGATGGATTGGCACCGGGCGATCGCTGCCTGCTGGCGGTTCAGCACGAGGAATATGACGTGGCGATCGCATCCTGCACCCAGGCCCTCCAGCTCGATGCTGAAACTGCGGACTACCGCCTCAGCCGGGGGCTGGCCCTCTACCGCACTGGCCACTATGCTGAGGCACTGGTGGACGACACCCAGGTCTTAGCCACCCATCCAGAGGACTACCGGGCCTACTACAACCGGGGGCTGGTGCGGGTGGCGCTGCACGACTTTGGGGCGGCGATCGCCGACTTCGACCAGGCCGCCGCCCTCACCGCTGCGCCCACCGCCCTGGCCGACATCTACGACGATCGCGGGCTGGCCAGGCTGATGGCCGCTCAGCCCCAGGCCGCCCTGTCCGACTTTGAGCGGGCGCTGGCCATCAACAGCGCCGATACCCGCGCCCTGTTTAACCACGGCTGCGCCTGCCACCAGTTGGGCCACATTGACGCTGCCCTGGCCGACCTAAATCGGCTGCTGGTGCTGGAGCCCGACCAGGCTCGCACCTACCTGACACGGGGGATAATGCGGCAGTCGCTGGGCGATCGCACCGGCAGCCTGGCCGACCTCCGGCAGGCCGCTGACTGTGCCCAGGCCCAGGGTCAACCCCACCTGCACCACTACATCCTCACCCTGCTCAATGAGTGGCAAACCCCCAGCACCCAGCTGGGATAGGCCCTGGGGCTAGGCTCAACCCAACTGAGCCTAGCTGTTTTTTGCTCACCAAGCTGTTTGTTCACTGAACTGATCGATACACCATGCAACGTTTAACTGTTTCCGCGGCAACGATCCAAACGACGGTGGCCAAACCCGCCCTGGCTCTGCTCACCCTGGCGCTGGTTCTGGGCGGTGCCCCTTGCCCCATCCCCGCCGACCCTGGCCACGGCGATTCTGCCCACGGTCAGAGCGAAGGCCACGGCCATACTCCCCCTGGCCAGAGTGAGGGCAATGGTCACTCCCCCCACGGCCACAGCACCCTGGAAATTCCGGCGGGTCAGCCCGTGCCAACTGTAACTCTAGTGGTAAATCCCGACCCGGTGCGGGGGTGGAACGTAGAAATTCAGACTACCCACTTTCGCTTTGCGCCCGAAGAGGTCAACCGGGCCAACCAACCGGGCGCGGGCCACGGCCACCTCTACATCAATGGGGAATACTACTCGCGGATCTATGGCCCCTGGCTGCATCTGCCCAGCCTCCCCAGCGGACGGCACGAGTTGACCGTCAGCCTCAATGCCAACGACCACGCTGCCCTCACCCACAATGGTCAAAACATCGAGTCTACCGCCGTGGTCGAGGTGCCCTAGCCGGGTTAATTGATGCCAAGACTCTAGACTGTCGATGCCCTGGTGGAGTAATTACCATCGGGGCATTCTGTATAGAGAAGAGCAGTGCATTGCTCCCATCCGCTAAGCTAAACCTAGGCCTGAATGACTCCGTGGCTCAACTTCCTATCGCTGGTTCCGGCCACCACGGTGACAGTACTCCTGATCAGCATTGCTTTTCTGCGGTTTTACAATGAGCAAGACTTCACCCTCCTCGGCCTCATCGCCAACCCCAGAACCTGGAGCAACCGACTCACTGTGGCGGCCCTCGTGGCTGCGATTATTAATTTCTGCATTGAGTGGGACGGTCGAAACCGAGAAGCAAACCGCCTGGCTGAAGAAGCACAACGAAGACTTGAGGAAGAGCAACGAAGACTTGAGGAAGAAGAACAGGCGTCTCGCCGAGTTGCAGTCGAAGTTGAACGAGATCTTGCACTCCTGAGCTACCTGGCCAATCCATCAAAGGACAACCAGCGCAAGCTCACCCAGGTGCTGACGTTGCTTAACGATTATCGAGATTCCCTCGGCTAAACACCTCAGAGCAAATCCGACTGACCAACTCCGATGCAAAACCGATATCTGGCAGGGGCGTTGCACTGCAACGCCCCTACAAGGCTGCTATTGAGTCAGGTTTGTCAGCACCCAGTCCCGCAGCAGCCCGTTGACCTGGTCGGGCACCTCATCGTGGGGGCAGTGGCCCGCTTGCAGGTAGTGCTCGGTGAGGGTGGGATAGTGCTGGCGAAACTGGGCTCCTTTGTCTCGACAGTTCATCCAGGGGTCGCCTTCGCCCCAGAGCATCAGCAGGGGGCAGGAGAGCTTGGCCAGCAGTGCGTCTACCTTTTCGCCCTGGCGAGATTTGAATACTGAGGCAAACACCTGGGGGGCACCGGGGTCGAGGGCAGGGCGGCGGATGTCTTCCACCAGCTGGTCGGTAATGGCCGTTTTATCGAGGTACACCTGTTGCAGAGTGCGGCGGATGGTGGCGGGCTGGCGCACGTACTGAAACAGCAGCCAGCTGGGCAGCGGTTGCAGCATCAGAGATTGAATGGCCTTGGCGATCGGGTTGGCGGGGCGGGGCGGTGTCTGGGCCGGGGTCGAAAACGGCCCGGCGCTGTTGAGCAGCACCAGCCCGGCGGCAGCTTCGGGGTGGTTGGCGGCGACGCACAGGGACGCATAACCCCCCAGAGAATTGCCCGCCAGCACCACTGGACGGCCAATCACCTCGGCGATAAAGTCGTGCAGCTGGGCCTGCCACAGGTCGCCGCCGTACTCCCAGTCGGGCTTGGCCGATCGCCCAAACCCCAGCAGGTCGATGGCCCACACCTGAAAGTCGGCGCTGAGCCCCTCAATATTTTTGCGCCAGTGGTCGGTGGAGGCCCCAAAGCCGTGCACCAGCAGCAGGGGCGGACGGTCCTGCGATTCCCCCGCTACCACATAGTGAATGGCCTGGTCGCGCCAGGGCCAGTAGGTGGGTTGGGGGCTAGCGGGCTGGGTGGCAGAGAGGGCGGCAGTCATAGGGCGATCGCGCAGCGGCTTTGTAAACAAGTGTTACTTAAAATGGTAGCGAATCTTGGCCGATCAAACTTTTTAAGGGTGACAAACGGGAGAATTCCAGGCATTGTGGCAAGCATACAATCCTAAGTCCGTTGCTATGGCCGCCCTATCTCGCCCCCGCGACCGCTATGGTCGTCGTGAATTTTCTAAATTTGATGCCCGTCGCGCCAAGGCGCTGTGGTTTGAGCGCCTGATGGCGATCGTGGCGCTGCTAAACCTGGCTCTAGTGATCGGCGACCTCAGCTACATTCCCCTGCGCGACCAGTACCTGAGGTTTTTACCCCGGCTGACCACCTGGTACGGTGAAACCTTTAAAGGCATTGAGCCCCATCGCTTTACCGCCAATTATCTGGACACAGTGGACGATCTGGAGCGGCAGGTGTCCCAGACGGGATTGACCTCCGCCGAAGCCCAGGAGATTTTGAGCGATCTTCAGCAGCAGAGCGCGGCGATGATCAACGAGAACCCCTTTCAGCTGGCCAATCGGTCGGGCAATCTAGAGCGCATTAAGAACAGCTTGCGCGATCGCATGGACAACGAATCGGCCACTGACTCCTTTGTGGAATTTTGGAGCGTTGACCACCTGAGCGCGGCGGGTTTTCCCAGCGAGATTGCCTTTTTTAATGGCGAAATTCGGCCTTTGATCAACACCAACTTCTTTCGCCATACGGCGGTGCACGGCGGATTTGTGGATCTGTTTTGGCGGATCGACATCTGGTTTAATTTGCTGTTTGGCCTAGAGCTCCTGGCGCGCAGTTTCTACCTCGATCGCCGCTACAAAAACTTCACCATGCGCGACGCCATTCTGTGGCGCTGGTACGATCTGCTGCTGATTTTTCCCTTCAGTGGGCTGAGAATGCCCTGGCTGGCTCTATCGCGCCTGATTCCCACCACCATTCGCATCAACCAGTCCAACCTCATCAACCTTGACCCGATTCAAAACAGCGTCAGCCGCTTTGTGATCAGTCAGGTGGCGGTGGAAATCACCGAAATTGTTGTACTGCGAATTATTGATCAGATGCAGGCGCTAATTCGCGACGGTAGCCTGACTCGATCGCTGCTAGAGCCCTCTGCAAATCGCCGCTATATTGATGTCAGCGGCATGAATGATCTGGAGGTGCTGGCCCAGCGCTTGGCGGCCCTGACGGTGTACAACGTGTTGCCCCAGATCAAGCCCGAAGTGGATGACCTGCTCAAGCATACCGTTACCCAGGCCTTTGACCGCGCTCCCGGCTATCACGGGTTTCGACAGCTGCCCGGCATCGGCAGCCTGCCCGACCAGGTGGCTCAGCAGGTGGTGGCTCAGCTATCGGCCAATCTCTACGGTGTAGTCAAGGGCTCGATGGAAAATCCGTCCGGAGGCGAGAAAACCCAGGCCCTGTTAGATAAGCTCACTGAAACCTTCAAGCTTCAGCTCAAGGAGAATGAAAACATTGAGGAACTGGAAGCGCTGGTGGTGAACTTTCTCGAAGAGTTTAAGCTCAACTACGTCAAGCGCCTGGCCGCTGAGGATGTCGATCGCCTGATTGAAGAGCGCTACCAGCTGTATAACGTGACCCAGGGCAGGTCGGAGGGCGATCGCCTACGTTGAGGTACCCTGCCCAAAGACTCCTTTATTTTCTTTCTCTCTCCTTCGACAGATAACGGGAACATTGATTTCATCCTCTTAACTACGTTTTTAGGTAGAGACAGCGCCATATCCGGTGCTGCTACCTTTAGCAAAGTTAAGTAAACCTTAGAAGGGCGTCTACAGAAGTTAATCACTTCTTACTCAACCGCCTAAATAATGAGAGGACGATACAATGTCTGCGCGAAATAATAATCCCCGCAACCGGGACTTTGAAACTTCAATTAATACTCGACCCGCGACTCGAGACGAAATTGCCTACCGCGATGGCTACATTAGAGGCAAGTCGGCAGAGCAGCTAGAGTACGAGCGCCGTCGCGCTGCCGAAGCCAGAATGCATGAAGAAAACGCCAGACTGCGAGCCGACAACGGCGTCTCTGTGGGCTTAGTTCTGGGTCTAGTACTGGCAGCGGTAGCGGCAGTCGTGGGCGGCATTGTCTACGTCTCCAGCACCGACGGCACAGTCACTCCCACCCCCGAGGCTACTACTCCAGAGCCCGCCAACAATGAAACCACTATCATTGAGCGCACCATTGAGCGCACCCAGGAAGTTGTCCCTGCCCCCAGAACAGTAGAAACTCCTCAAATCAATGTGGAACTCAACAATCCTTTAGAGCAGAATTCGGCTCCCGCTCCGGCCCCCGCAGGAGAGGCCCAGGCACCGGCTCCGACCCAAGAGTCCCAGCAGTAATTGCTGCTGGCCAACAATAATTAAAAAGGGGAACCGCTTGAAACGGTTCCCCTTTTTATGGGTCGCCCCGATTGTAAACATGATTGCCAAAACCCCTATACCAAATTCGTTGGAACCGACATTCCGCAGGTTGACAGGAACTAATTTAGGAGGTAGTACCGGCAAGCCGG